>JAESFG010000303.1_pt1 | contig 93256 bp, 67 predicted proteins | sample 9269371 | NCBI WGS metagenome assembly JAESFG01 (sample SAMN14506227, study PRJNA617093) | algae metagenome | isolation source: Aetokthonos hydrillicola CCALA 1050 (B3-Florida) and co-occurring... | place: USA: South Carolina | collected 2013-01-01
CCCAGTCAAAATTGACATTGTTATCAATTCTGCTCAAGACAGGAGTGGAAGTAAAACCAGCATATTGGTTGAAATAATTAGCAGTAAGTCCAGAACCAGCGGAGGAAGGAGGGTTAGAAGGAGGAGGGTTTACAGAAAGAGTAACTTCGTTAGAGGTTGTAGAACCGGCAGAGTTAGAGACAACACATTTGAATTTAGCTCCATTGTCAGTTGAAGCAGATGTAAAAGAATAGGAGTTTGAATTAGCTCCAGCGATAATGACATTATTTTTGAGCCATTGATAAGCGAGAGGGGTAGAACCAGTAGCAGCAAGAGTAAAAGTAACAGCATTACCTTCAGTAACTGTTTGACTGACTGGTTGGGTAATGATTGAAGGGGTTACTACTGGTGTGCTTGTTCCTTCCTCTGGATACAATCTTGCAACAGGCACTATTTGTTTAATTTGACTGGCACTGCTCCACGCAAGTTTACAGGTAGCATTCCCTGCATTTTCATAATATTCAAGTTTAATATCATATTTTTGTCCAGCATTCAAATTGATTTTTCCACTCCATTCTGTTGTCCCCTGATCCCACCATTTATCAATGATTAACACATTATTTACCCAAACTCTTGCTCCATCATCTGTGGTAATATAAAAAGTATATTCTCCTGAATAAATAGCTTCTATTTTTCCTGTCCATCTGACAGAGAAATTATCAGCTGATACTCCTGAGGCAGGAGCGTTATTTCCCCAATCAAAATCAATAGAGGCATCCGTACGAGTGAGGGCAGGACTAACTACAAAATCTTTGTTAGAATTAGAGTAATATCTTCCGGTAAGTCCAGAACCAGCGGAGGAAGGAGGGTTAGAAGGAGGAGGGTTTACAGAAAGAGTAACTTCGTTAGAGGTTGTAGAACCGGCAGAGTTAGAGACAACACATTTGAATTTAGCTCCATTGTCAGTTGAAGCAGATGTAAAAGAATAGGAGTTTGAATTAGCTCCAGCGATAATGACATTATTTTTGAGCCATTGATAAGCGAGAGGGGTAGAACCAGTAGCAGCAAGAGTAAAAGTAACAGCATTACCTTCAGTAACTGTTTGACTGACTGGTTGGGTAATGATTGAAGGGGTTACTACTGGTGTGCTTGTCCCATTTAATACAGCATCAAGTCTGTCAATAAGTGCAACTCTTGAAGTTTTGTTATTAAGTTGCTCTGCTAAAATTCGGGCTGTAAATACATCTTGTTCACTTTTTGAATTTTCTGCCATTATAACTGCCTGTGTTGCTTTATTTAATAAATCACCTACAAACTCAGGATACTGAACAGGAGTAGTTTTTTGTCCTGTATAAATATATTTTAATGCAAAATCTGTCCAGAACTCACGAATGTGAAAAGCATCCCCTCCATAAAAATGTACACCATCACCATTTACAAGCCATTGCTGGTTGTTGATAGTAAACTGATAAAAATCAAGCATGCCTCGTCTTTCATTTTGCTCCCAAAAGGCAGGTGTTAGCTCTTTGATAATTTTGTCAAGTACAAAATTATAAGGTAATGATCCATTTTCCTGATTTGCTCCACCATTCACCGAAGGCTGATATTTGCCGTTCCAACTGGTCTGGGTAGGGTAGTTACGATAACTGATTCGTGACAAAACAGGTATTTTGCCTGCATTGATTATCTTCTGTATAATGCCTCTAATCTGAGTATTCATATCGGTTATGTATGAACCTTTGTAATCTGAAAAACTCATAGGTCGGGTTGCTGAGACATCATTTCCACCAATTTCTACCAATACATAACCTGCGTTGGGGTGTTGAGCGAGAAATTGATCTATTTTTGAGGCAAGTCCATTGGTATTATCTCCACCAATCGACCAGTTGAAAAATACAGGTTGGTATGAAGCTCCTATCCGACTATTCATTGTGCCTTTCCAATCCATAAATCCACCTGCTGATTCAGTAATAGAAGCTCCCAACACTAAAAAGTATTGATTCCTGCCATTCTGAAACTGATACATACCTATCTCTTTGAGTTGGATGGAACTACTGCCATTGTTTTGAAAACTGATTCTAAACCATTTGCCAGACGCTGATTGGGGAATATCGGCTTTTTGTAAATCATCACTTCTGCCATTTAAGTAATGATTGCTATTGAGTAAAGTCCAGTTATTGCCATCAGAAGACTGATAAGTAGATACAACCAGGTTTTCGATATTGTTTTCAGGGTTAAAAACAAACATCCCTCCATTGGAAAAAGAGGGAAGCTGTACACTGATAGTTCGGGTAGTGTAGGAGTTAAGACTTGTTTTATCTGTAAAATCATTTCCAGAAGTAAGACTAACTTGTAAGCTGGTGTTACTATAACTATCGCTTGCTGAAACTGCCCTAAGTTTCCAGTCACTTGTATTAGGAGGAAAAGGACTTTGGGCTGAAATTTTTAGTGAAAAAAATAAAATAATAAAAAAAGAGGGTAGAGTTAATTTCATAAATAAAAGTTTATAGGTTAATAAGCAGGTAATTACACACAAGTCTGTCTTGTATCATAACACTGGCAATAACTCACTTGAAGAAATTTAAATAATATCCTGAAAAGCAGCATTTTTAGTAATTATTTAATATTTTTTTTAAGTATTTTAAGTTGTTGAGCCATATTAATATAAAAGACAGACTTGTGTCGAAAGTTATTGATTTGCTGAGAATTATCCCAGAGAAGGATTTTTTTTCATAGATTATTCTTTGATAAAAGATTTTGAGATAACACCTTCATTCAGTTGAAGTTTAAGGAAATAAAATCCACTTTTCATATGCTCTGTATTGATTACAATCTCGTTCATACCCTCATTTAATTTCTCTTGTTTTACAAGCAGAGTCCTTCCCAATGGGTCATGAATCTGGATGTTGCTTTGTTGGGCTTTTGGAGATACCAGTCTTACATAAAGAATATTATTGGTGGGTATAGGATAAAGGAGTATTTTCTCAGAACCTGGCAATTCTTCAAAATCTTCTTTTGAGACTGCCTGAGTACTTCTGACTCCACCACTTACCTCAGGGAAAAGCTGTGAAGTTGGAACAACTTGCTTGGCTGTGTTGGTACTACTCCATGCTACTCTTGCCATGGCTCTTCCCAAATTATCATAATATTCTACTTTAATATCATATTGTTGACCGGCAATTAAATTAATTTTTCCAGTCCATTCTACATTTGGACCCTGATCAAACCATTTATCTATCAATAATACATTATTTACCCAAAGCCTGATGCCATCATCAGAAGTGGTATAAAAAGTGTATTGTTCAGTATATTGTGGTTGTACTTTTCCTGTCCAGCGTACTGTAAAATTATCAGCACTAATCAATGAGTTTGGAGTAGCTTGTCCCCAGTCAAAGTTAATTACTGCATCGGTTCGGGTTAATGCAGGGGTTCCGGTAAAGGTTTTGTTAGAAAGGGTAAAATAACGAGCTGTTAATCCTGTACCTAATGCTACCGGCACTAAATCATAGGTAGCCGTATAGCTAGTATTCACCTCTGGTGTATTAAAGGAAATCAAAGGTGTGCTCTCTCCGGTACTCCAGTTTTTAAATTTATAAGTATTGCCGCCGGAAGTATAGGTTACTGGAGCTTCAATGGTTCTGGTTACACCCTTTACACTCTGAAAAGTTACGGGCGTAATGATAGTATTTTGGTTGTCAGTAATCATCGAAACTGCTGTAGGATTGCTGTTGATAGTAAGAGTTGACCATTGTGGTTGAATATCAAGATATGTAGTAGTGCTGGCTCCTTGACTATCAGTAACTTTTAGGTATAATCTCAGAAAAATAGCTGTGGCATCTCCATGATCTCTGGGAATTGTATAAGTTCCTGAAGTAATACCTGATACCTGAGCCATCCCTGCATGTACATGGCTTTCATGGTGTACATCAATCCACCAGGTAAATTTGGCAGCGGTCAATACCCCATCTTCTGTATCATTACCAGTGCCTGCAAAACTCAAAATATCACCTGCCTTGTAAGTATAACTTACGAGTGGTTGCGTAATGGTAGCAACAGGTGGAGTATTTCCGGCAGGAGGGTTTACAGAAAGAGTAGCTTCGTTAGAGGTTGTAGAACCGGCAGAGTTAGAGACAATACATTTGAATTTAGCTCCATTGTCAGTTGAAGCAGATGTAAAAGAATAGGAGTTTGAATTAGCTCCAGCGATAATGACATTATTTTTGAGCCATTGATAAGAGAGAGGAGCAGAACCAGTAGCAGCAAGAGTAAAAGAAACAGCATTGCCTTCAGTAACTGTTTGACTGACTGGTTGGGTAATGATTGAAGGAGCTACTACTACAGGGGGTGTACCATTTTCAGGGAAAAGCTGTTGAGAAGGAATAATTTGTTTAGGGGTATTGTTACTACTCCAAAATAGTTTACAGTTAGCATTTCCTCCTCCTTCAAAATATTCAAGTTTGATATCATATTTCTGACCAGCAGTCAAAGCAATAGTACCATTCCATTCAACACCTCCCTGATGTACCCATTTATCAATGAGTAAAGTATTGTTAACCCAAAGTCTGACACCATCATCAGAAGTAGTAAAGAAAGCATAATTTTCAGAAAACTGAGCCAAAACTTGTCCAGTCCATCTGACAGAGAAGTTATCAGGATTAACAGATGAGGCAGGAGCATTGAGAGCCCAGTCAAAATTGACATTGTTATCAATTCTGCTCAAGACAGGAGTGGAAGTAAAACCAGCATATTGGTTGAAATAATTAGCAGTAAGTCCAGAACCAGCGGAGGAAGGAGGGTTAGAAGGAGGAGGATTGACAGAAAGAGTAACTTCGTTAGAGGTTGTAGAACCGGCGGAGTTAGAGACGACACATTTGAATTTAGCTCCATTGTCAGTTGAAGCAGATGTAAAAGAATAGGAGTTTGAATTAGCTCCAGCGATAATGACATTATTTTTGAGCCATTGATAAGAGAGAGGAGCAGAACCAGTAGCAGCAAGAGTAAAAGAAACAGCATTACCTTCTGTAACTATTTGACTGACGGGTTGGGTAATGATTGAAGGAACTGTTGTTGTCGGAGGCGTATTTTCCGGAAAAAGTTGTGTAGCAGGGATAATCTGCTTTGCCTGACCGGCACTACTCCATAATAACTGAGAGACTGCATTCCCTGCATTTTCATAATATTCAAGTTTAATATCATATTTTTGCCCAGCATTCAAATTGATTTTTCCACTCCATTCTACCCCTCCCTGGTCAACCCATTTATCAATGAGTAACACATTGTTGACCCAAAGCCTGATACCATCGTCTGAAACAACGTAGAAAGTATACTCTTCGGTAAAAGTTGGCAGTACTTGTCCAGTCCATCTTGCCGTAAAACCATCAGCATTTACTCCAGTTCCTGGTGAAGCAGTTCCCCAGCTAAAATTAATCGTTGCATCAGTTCTTGTTAAAATGACTGGAGTGTCAAAACCTTTGTTTGGATTGTTGTAATATCTGCCAGTTAGCCCAGTACCATTGTTGGCGTTAGGTACAAGGTCGTAATTTACTGTATAAGTGGTGTTGGTTGCCGGAGTATTAAAAGTGAGCAGTTTATTAGTAGAGCCTGTATTCCAGTTTTTAAAATTATAAGTATTGTTATTTGTTATAAATGATGAAGTTGCTTCTATAGTCTGGCTACTGCCTTGCACACTTTCATAGATAAAAGGAGTTTTTTGTGAAATCCCGTTTACAAGTAAAGTAGCTCCATCTGGCAAACTATTTAAGGTAATGGTTGTTCCACCATTGCTTTGAGGAGTATTGCTTATTTGTATACCATTTGTCCAGTATGTGTTAATTCTGGTAAATATCTTGAAGTAATAAGTTGTGCCATTGGTGAGTCCGGTGATATTGGCAGAAGTACCTCTGCCTTTATAAACCACTTTTCCTCCATCAAAACCAGTTCCTGAGCCTGAGTAGAGGGCATCTGCTATATAGTTGGAGCCATTTCCGGCAGGCAAGCCATTGATGCCGTTTGCAGGCTTGGCAACAACCATCACTTCAGAATAGTTATTGCGAGAATTAGTCCAGGTCAGATTGACAAAACCATTGCCTTTGGTAGATGCCAGATTGGTAACATTGAGGAATGCTTCACAATCCGGATATAGTTTTACAGAATCTGTGCTGGTCAATCCGGCAGGGTCTGTTACTTCCAGCTTGATGAAATAATGATAAGGATCGCCATCACAACCAATGGCAGCTAGCCGGACATTCGCTGTCTGTGTGGTGATTACCGGTTCAAAATGCTGATGTTCGTTGTGACGTAAAGAAATAGTCCATTGATAATTCAGCAGACTGTTGGCACTTTCTGCATCACTTACATTGGCTGTAAGGGTATAAGCATTTTCCTGACCTCCTACAGGATAAAGTGAATTATTGACAGGATTGGTAATTTTGACTGTCGGAGCTGTATTGTTAAGTGAAATTCGTAATGTGGCTGTTGATGAAGCTCCCTGTGGGTCAGTCACCTTTAGAGTTGCCGTAAAACCAATGCTGCCCCCTGCTGTAAAAATATGACTGGGATTGGCAGTTGTACTTTTGGCAGTGCCATCCCCAAAATCCCATTCATACGAGATAGAACCGCCATCAGGGTCATACGATGAATTACCCGTAAATTGTACAGTAAGTGGCGAATTTCCGGAAATTTTATTAGAAGAAGCGATGGCAACCGGTGGATTATTAATGCCACTGCCATAGCTGATACGTCTGACTTCACCTGAAACAATATCTACATAATATAAACAACCATCTCTGAAATTTTCGGTGATGTATACCACATTCGCCCCATTGTCGATAAACTTAATAACTTTAGTAAGTTTTGCATTGGCATCCAGCACAAAGCAACGTATCCACTTCCCATCGTAGTCGCCCTGAAAAAATGCCCCTCTGTATTCAGCCGGAAAATTATAACCCGTGTACCAACTTCCACCAACAGCAGCATTTCCTTCAAAACGCTCTCCGGTTACATTAGAGCCACTTTCTCCAATAATTGCCGAAGTAGCAGTATTTCCATTAAAAATCGGAACCCTTGCCCGGTTGTCTCCTTGTCGGGCATGGTGCCAGTCTAATACCGGACGCTGATGATAGTATCTTTTCCAACTTCCAGGCAGGGTATAGTTGCCGGTTCCACAACTCACAGTTGGGTTGCCGGGCGTATAAGGCAAGGCTTCCCGAAGTAAGTCATTATAAAACGAGAAATATTGTTTAGTACAACCATTTTGACCATACGCAGGATTAGGTTCATCTTTGTTGAGAATACTACTATTAAGAAAACCTCCATTGGCAGCTTCAATGCCTTCATAGATGGGCCATCCACAGTTTAGACCACCTTCTCTAAGATTTGTCATTTCCTCCCACAAACCCTGCCCCACATCACCAATCATAAGTTCTCCCGGATTGGCATCACCCTGATTATAGCTTCCTGTACCGGGTTTGATAGCTATCCGGCATGGATTTCTGAGCCCGAAAGCCCATACTTTGGATTTTACTGCCCGTGGATTGGCAGCATCATAAAACGGATTGCTTGGTATTCCGTCTCCGTTTTCGGGGTTAATTCTTAAAATTTTACCGCTGTGGGAGGTAATCATCTGTGCCCTGAAATTTCCCACATTCTCATTTTGTCTGATAATACCATCTGTCAGAGCTTGTGCATAATAGGTCTCACCAGCATTGCCAAGGTCAATGGCAGCTCCGCCACCATCTCCGCAGGATGCCAGCAGGGTTCCATCTCTTCCAAACAAAAGAGTCCCCACCCCATGTGTTTCAAATAAAATAGGAATCCCGGTAGTTTTGCTTTCTCCCAGTAGTATTTTTCGGGAAGTGTAGTCAGCTGTAAAAGTGCCATTGCTGTTATTAATTTTATAACGAGTAATTCTGCCAATGGTAGCACTTTTATAATCATCAGAATTTTTGTTGTAACTGCCTGTTCCGTAATACAACAGATAATGCCTGTCAACCACATACGAAACATAAATATAACCGTTAGAATCAAAATTAGGGTCGTAGGCAAAACCCAGCATGCCGTGGTCGAGCCAGTTGCCTACTTCTTCGCTGATGTCAAGCACTGGGCTTGCCTGTTTCTGAAAACTGCCATTTACCCAGTTGCTTACGAATACTTTCCCACCTTTTTCCCAAACCCACATACGATTCCCATCTGTAGAAAAGCACATCCCTACTGGCTGGTTGTAGCCATTAGATGCGGTACTATTGGTAAAGCCTGACGGGGGTGTTTGTGCAAAAGATTGAAAGTTAATCAGAATGAATGCAATAAATGTCAAAAATAATGGAACAGATAACCCGACAGGGTTTGATACACGACGAGTGAGGTTGTAAGTTTTCATGGCTGTTTAAGGGGGGATTTGAATGCATGAGAGAATGAATGGATTACAAAGGACAGCAGATGGACGAAACTGCTGGAACTTGTTGGGAAATGAAAAGAATTAAGCAATAGACTCTTTAAGTATTACAGACTAAATGCTTTCCGGAAGGACTCAATGAATTAATTCAATTTTTGAGAAGGGCGACCCTGTGATTGCGTTTATAATCAGTTGATTATAGTTGCTTTATCAGATGATTTATTAAGGAGAAACTTCAAAAATATAAGTACTTTCTGAGTTTGTCGGATTTTTCCCTAAAAGTGGGATAATGATAGTTTACTGGAAACCGGTAGCTTGTTCAAAAATAACAAGATATTTTATAAGAAAAAAAATAAATGTAAGTTTTTTGTAGAAAAATAGGGAAAAAAGTACCCAAATTGGGAAATATAACTCCCATCAAATTTCTTCAAGAATAATCTTTGCCATTTATCACTTCAAAACAGGGCTTCATAATCAGTTTTTACCTTGCCTCCATATCACTGTTACATAGTCCTGTCAAACTGCGTCTTATATTCGTAAATCAACACTAAACAATATTATACTTTAAGTTCTAACAATCAGCATTTTTTTAACCCCCAATCCAACAATTATTATGAAAACTTTTGTTAAAATCTTTGCTTTCGTATTAGTATTAGGTAGTAGTTTTGCTGCTTTTGCAAATGAACCTGAAACTCCATCTTTTGCAGTAGGAATGTATCAGGATCCTAAAAATCTTATACTTAACCTGATGGTTGAGAATTCAGGAGCCAGAGAGGTAACTGTAAAGGTATATGACGAAAAAGGCACACTTGTATTTGACGAACGACTTGGCAAAAAACAGGCTAAATATCGCATGAAATTTAAAATGAATGAAATGGCAAATGGTACTTACAAGTTTGTGATATCTGATAATAACCAGATAGTTACTAAAACTGTAACCCTGCAATCTGAAGAAAGCAGAAAAATTCAGTTGAGTAAATAAGTCTTTAACAATACCTGAATAAGGATTGGCGACTTTGATTCCGGAATGAATGGATTATCCTGATAATCAGCCGGAATACAAGGTCGTCAATTTTTTTTGCCTTGCCTGAACTCTTTGTCAATTGGCATTTTTTTTGTAAATTGCCCCATTATTTAGTGATAAAAATTATCTTCTAAACGCTTTCCGATTGTTTACGGGCTAATATGTTAAAATTCAACTTCTTACTTTTTTAGCTCAAAAACTCACTTATCAATGGCAGAACAAAGTAATATCATTCCGATTAACATTGAGGACGAAATGCGTGGAGCTTACATAGACTACTCCATGTCCGTCATTATTTCCAGAGCTCTTCCTGATGTACGCGATGGGCTGAAACCAGTTCACAGAAGGGTGCTTTTTGCAATGGATGAACTGGGTGTACAGCATAACAAACCTTATAAAAAATCAGCTCGTATTGTAGGGGACTGTCTGGGTAAATATCATCCACATGGTGATGCCTCTGTTTATGACACTATGGTGAGAATGGCTCAGGAGTGGTCATTGCGGTATCCAATGGTAGATGGACAGGGCAATTTTGGCTCGATTGACGGCGATAGTCCGGCTTCTATGCGTTATACCGAAGCACGCCTCAAACGGATTGCTGAAGAAATGCTGGCAGATATTGCCAAAAATACAGTTGATTTTCATCCTAACTATGATGATTCTACAGAAGAACCTTCTGTATTGCCTGCTAAAATCCCTAATTTGCTTGTAAACGGTACTTCCGGTATTGCAGTGGGTATGGCAACTAATATGGCTCCTCATAATCTATCAGAAGTTGCCGATGGTATTGTTGCCTACATAGAAAATAAAGAAATTTCCATCATGGAACTGGCTAAATTTATTCCGGCTCCTGATTTTCCTACAGGCGGAATCATTTATGGATATACAGGCGTGCAGTCGGCATTTGCAACGGGACGTGGAAGGGTAGTAGTGAGAGCTGTAGCCAATTTTGAAACCAGTAAAACTGGAAAAGAGCAAATTGTGGTTACTGAAATTCCTTATATGGTGAATAAGGCAAACATGATTGAAAAAACAGCCCAACTGGTAAATGAAAAGAAGATAGAAGGCATTACTGCCATCAGAGATGAATCTGACAGAGATGGATTGCGAGTGGTGTATGATTTGCATCGGGATGCTATACCAAGTGTGGTATTGAATAACCTCTTTAAGCAAACTTCTCTTCAGCAGGCTTTTAGTGTAAATAATGTGGCTTTGGTTAAAGGTCGTCCGGTTACACTAAACCTAAAGGATATGATACGGTATTTTGTAGAGCACCGTATGGAAGTGATAACTCGCAGAACACAGTATGAACTCAATGAAGCCAAAAAACGCCTGCACATCTTAGAAGGATTGCTTATTGCTCTTGATAATCTTGATGCTGTAATCAAGCTGATTCGGGAGTCTCGCCTGCCTGAAGAAGCAAGAGAAGGCTTAATAAGCAATTTTGGACTTACAGAAATTCAGGCTAAAGCCATTCTGGATTTGCGTCTGCAACGTCTGACAGGTCTGGAACGTGAAAAAATAGTAGAAGAGTATAATGAGCTTTTGAAAGTAGTAGCTGAGTTGCAGTCAATACTTGATAGTGAAGAGAGACGTTATGAGATTGTCAAGACAGAAACGCTTGAGATGAAAGACCGGTATGGTGACAAACGTCGTACTCAGATAGTGCATGCTGATGATGATATTACCATGGAAGACATGATTGCTGATGAGGAAATGGTAATCACTATTTCCAAATCTGGTTATGTAAAACGTACTCCTTCTGCTGAATATCGTACACAGGGTAGAGGAGGAGTGGGTTCTAAGGGTGCCACTACCCGTGAGGATGATTTTACAGAACATCTTTTTATAGCTACCAACCACAACTATCTGCTTATTTTTACTGAAAAAGGTAAAGTTTACTGGCTGAAGGTATATGAGATTCCGGAAGGTGCCAAAACATCCAAAGGTCGTGCTATTCAAAACCTGATTCAGATTGACAATGAGGATTCGGTTAGAGCTGTGATTAATGTAAAAACGCTGGATGATGATGACTACATCAACAACAATTATGTAGTCATGTGTACACAAGATGGTACTATCAAAAAAACCTCTCTTGAAGCATATTCCCGTCCACGTCAGGGAGGTATTAATGCCATTACTATTAATGAAGGCGATATGCTACTCGATGTATCACTTACCAATGGTGATAATGACATCATTCTGGCAAGCCGGAGTGGAATGGCAGTTCGTTTCCATGAAAGCAGGGTTCGTCCGATGGGAAGAACGGCAGCCGGGGTAAGAGGTATTACACTGGATGAAGAAAATCAGGATGATAAAGTAATAGGAATGGTTTGTGTGAGTCGTAAAGATGCTACACTTCTTGTAGTTTCTGAGAAAGGCTTTGGAAAACGTTCTGATATTGAAGATTACAGGCTTACTAACCGTGGTGGAAAAGGGGTAAAAACTCTCAATATTACTGATAAAACCGGAAAACTGGTTGCCATTAAAGAAGTAACCGATAATGATGATCTTATGATTATTAATAAGTCAGGAATTACTATCCGTATGGCAATGAGTGAACTGAGAGTGATGGGCAGGGCTACACAGGGTGTGAAACTGATTCGCCTTAATGACGAAGATGAAATAGCTTCAGTTGCCAAAATTGAAAAAATGGAAGATGAAGAATCAGATGTTGTACTTCCTGAAAATGGAACAGATACAGGGGAGCTCGAAGCCGGAAGTGTCGGAGAGTAATTTTAAGCTTTTACGATGATAAAACAATAGGGCAGGTGACAACCTGCCCTATTGTTTTATTGTACTTCACCTAATTTAAATTACCAGCCTGGATTTTGACCCAGTTTAGGATTTAATAATCTATCGCTTTCAGGGATAGGGTATAAATAATGTTTATCTTCCCATTTGCGTGTTACATTGTTAAGCCAGGTAAGTTCCCCATATGTATCATGTGAAAGCCGTTGTGGATTAACCCCTCCACTAATAGTTTCAGCTACATTTACATAAGTAACACCTGTAATCAACACAGCAGGTTTTTCCTTATAAAAACATACATCCAGAATGCCGTCTTCATTGAGATCAAGAGGTTGATTGAGAGCTGGTACATAAAACCCATTCCAGATTCTCTCCATCAAAGCCCCTCTCTTCCATCTGACGATGTCATAAAAACGGAAGCCTTCCAGTACAAGCTCAATACTTCTTTCTCTGCGAATTTCTAGCAAGACAGGGTCGGTAATATCAGGAAAATAAATTTGCTGGAAATAAGTATCAGCTACCGTTGGTAAAATATTGGCATTGGCAATTCCAGCTCTGGTTCTCAAAGCTCCGATTGTTTTAGACCAGTCTGAACTTGTAAAAGTACCTAATTCAGCTTTTGCTTCTGCATAATTGAGCAATACCTCAGCATATCTGATGAGACAAATAGAATTAATATTTCTGCTTCCACCATCATAATAAACATCATCCAGCGTCCACTTGATAGGCTGATAGCCAGTATAAGTATAAGAGAAAACAGGAGGTGCTGGTTCTGTAGCTCCGCCATTGATACGCTTATAATCTCCCATACGAATAGTCTGCTGAAGCCTTTTATCTCTGTTTTTTACTTCCTGAGCAAAAGTCATTGTTTCGTAACCCGGTTTAGAAGTAAACGGAGTGCCATCAATAGAAAGATAAGTATTAACAAATTCACGTGTAAAACTCACTCTTGATCCATAAGTTGCACTTGTCCACCACCAGTTTGCATCATTAAATACGCTTAGATTGGCATCCATCACTACTGAAAGAATAATTTCTGATGTAACAGGCATAGTACTGGTAAACAATTGCCGGTAAGATTTGTCAGTACCTGCTCCGGTATATAATGAATAACCGCCTCCTGTCATTACTTTTTCGGCAGCACTTACCGCATCTGATAGTAATTTATTGGCTGTTTCTGTACTATTTAGCTCTTTATGATATTTTCTGTAAGTTCCTTCAAACAAACAAACTCTGGATTTAAAAGCATAGGCTGCATTTTTTGAAATAAGACTGCGTGAATTGTCATTAGCATTGGTGATGTTTTGACAGGCGTAGTCAAGATCTGCTAAAACAGAATCAATTACCATTATTCTGGAATCTCTGCCATTGAAAAGACTGGGGTCATTGACATCCATGGTTTTGTTAATCCAGGGTACATCACCAAATCTTTTAACTTTATCAAAATAAAACCAAGCTCTAAAAAAACGGGCAAGTCCCAGATAATTACGTCTGATAGTCTCTGAAACTTTAGGATTTCTACAGTTTTCAATAAAATAATTGATATTTCGTAATCTGTCCCAGTCCCATCCAGAGCTTTGTCTCGGACCGAATGCTCCAGGCAATAGAAAATCAGGTACTTGTGTACGGGCACCATAATCTGACATGGCATCACTCTGATGAATAGCACTGGCGGTAGGAAGTACATCATAAAATGAATTGGCATAAAGTTCCAGACCTTTTTCATTTCCAAAAATAGCTTCAATGTTGGCGGTATCCTCCGGTACCTGATCCAGTTTTTCGCAACTGGTAAGCAGTGTAAATAGTGTAAAGAGAGTTATGATATATTTTTTCATAAATTCAAGAATTAGATAGATAAATAATTGAAGAATAACCTGTCATTAGAAAGTTACCGATAAACCCATTGATACACTTTTCAGGATAGGATAATTGTTACCATTTCCACTACCTCCGTCTGTCAGTACACGATCTGAACCATTTATACTTTCTACATCCAAATCTTTTGTAATTTTATACAGTGGTGACCATGACCAGATATTTTCAGCAGAAACATAAACACGGGCATTGGTCAGGTGTATTTTTTGAATGATTGTTGATGGGAAGTTATAACCAGCCTGAAGATTTTTAAGACGTATATAAGCCACATTTTGCAGGTATCTGGTTTGAGCTTGTCGTAATTCTCCGGAGCCATTTTGAGATACATAACCTCTGTATCTTGGGAAATAAGCGTTGGGATTATCTTCTGACCAGATATTGCCAATCTGTGATTTTGGGATTTTATTATACGGACGGTTATACTGTCCCCAAAATACAGAAGCTTCGCCACCTGGATACCAATCCTGTTTGCCAACACCCTGAAAGAATGCAGATAAGAAAAATCCATTCCAGTTTGCTCCTAAATTTACGCCATAAGTATAACGGGGAGTAGTGTTTCCAATCACTTTCAGGTCACCAGGATTATTCACCGTATTGTCACCATTATTGATAACATTATCGCCATTGATATCCTTAAATTTAATATCACCAGGTAATAACTGACCACTGGTAGATGCTTTGTAGAGAGTTTGTTTAGGCGAATTGTTGATATCTTCTTTTGATGTAAAGAAGCCTGCCGTTTCAAAACCCCATATTTCACCTACTTTTTGACCCGCATAATAATCACTTAATCTTTTATCTAAGTTGTTATATTTTATAATTTCACTGGTATAGTCAGCTATTACAAAGCGTACATTATAGTTGAAATCTTTGTTATTTATTTTAAAGCCATCACTCCAGGCTATGCTTGCTTCCCAGCCTTTAGTTTTCATGTCAGCATAATTGCCTTTAGGAACACCTGTACCAAAAACTGCCGGAAGGGTCATCCCAACTGTGTACATATCAGTAGTTTTTCTGATATAAGCATCACCTGTCAATGATAACCGGTTTGCTAAAAGTGAGGCATTAAAGCCGATATTCTGAGTCGTTGAAGTTTCCCAGGTCAGACCATTAGGCAATACATTGGGCTGACTGGTAAGCTGAGGTCTTACTCCATTAAGCACACGTCCTGATTGTGAAATGCCAAATTTTTCCTGAAATGCATAAGACCCAATACTTCCATTTCCGAGAGAGCCATAAGATGCTCTGATTTTCAAATCCGAAATAATCCTATCCGGAACGTTCCAGAAAGATTCATTGCTTACTCTCCATCCTGCTGAAACCGAAGGGAAGAAAGCATATCGCTGGCTTGCCGGAAATTTAGACGAACCATCATACCGTCCGTTAAATTCTATCAGATATTTGTCTTTGTATCCGTAATTTAAACGAGAAAATCCTCCCAAAATAGCCCATTCTTCATATCCACCTGAAGTTGTAATAGACTGACCAAGTGCCAGATTTATATCAGTAGCATCAGGATTGATAAGACCGGTACGTATAGCTTCATTTCTGCGGTAAGTAGATTGTTCGTAGTTAAACCCTAACAGTGCTTTAAAGTAGTGATCCTGACTAAATGTTGACTCATATTCCCCATAGATATTGGTTGCCATATATTTGGTATTTCGTAACAAAACACCAAGTGAGTTATTGGCACTTGTACCAACATATTCAATTACACCAGGTTTACGACTATAAGCTACCTGTACCTGTTTTTTGTTTTCGTTGTTATCTGTATTCTGGAAAGTAAAATCTCCTTTTATTCTAAGCTTGTTGTCAAAGAAATGGCTGTTAAAACCAACTGTGTTTCGGATAACTGTTTTGGTCATGTTAATTCCATTTTTGCCATATACAAAATCACCTACTGTATAAGCAGCAGAATAAGTCAGTGTCCCATCCGGATTAAACATCGGAACCATGTTGTGTCCTTCATCAGCTATATTTCTCCAAATGCTACCATATTCTCCTACATTTAAAGGATTATGGTATTTGATAGAAGAATAATCGACATTGTTGTTAATTTCAAGCCATGAGTTCATTCTTAAAGAACCTTTAGCTCTCAGGTTATACATATTATAGTCGTCTGAACTATAGCGAAACAACCCGTCTTGTGTGAAGGCTCTCCCTGAAACATAGAAATCAGCTTTGTCATTTCCTCCCGAAAAAGATAAGTTGTGTTCTGTAGAACTGGTGCTCTTTTTATATAATTCATTATACCAATCGGTGTTTCCGTAATAGACATACTCCCCGTTTGCATTGAGTTCTACTTGTGGAAGACCTGGATTTTTAGAGTGATTTTCGAGCTGAGCTAAATAATCCTGTGAAAATTTTACAGTTTTATTGATGTTTTGAGGGGTTTGAGAATAATCATTCCATGCTGACCAGGCTTCATTAAACATTTTGGCAAACTGGTAACCATCTGTAACAAAATCAGGAACAGTGGTTGGTGATTTGATGGCATGGTTTACTGAATAAGTAATGTTGCTTTTTTCTTTGCTTGGTTTTTTTGTTGTAAATAAAACCACGCCAAAAGCTCCTCTGGCTCCATAAATAGCGGCAGAAGCAGCATCTTTCAAAACAGTTACAGATGCAATATCATTGGGATTAAGTCTGCTTGGGTCACCTTCTACGCCATCTACCAACACCAGAGCATTACCACCTTGTCCGATAGAAGTAGTTCCACGAATGTTGAAACTTGGAGATTGGATAGGTTTACCATCCAAAGGAACAATGTTCAAATTAGGTATTACTCCCTGCAAGCTTTGTGAAACATTAGGAAGTGACCTGTTTTCAAGTACTTTGGCATCTACCTGCTCTACAGAACCTGTCAGGTCTCTTTTTTTAGTTGAACCATATCCCACCACTACCACCTGACTGAGTGACTCAATCGAAGGAGTTAGTTTTACATCAATTACGGTTTGTGTTCCTACTTTTACTTCTGAGGTTTTATAGCCAATATAAGAGAAAACCAAAATGGCTTCTTCATCTGATACTGTTATTTTATACTCACCTTTTTCATTGGTTGCAGTTCCGGTTGCTGATGAATTTTTTACTACAATGTTTACCCCCGGCATGAGCTCTCCTGTTTGTGCATCTGTCACTTTTCCGGTTATTGTTCCTGATAATTCCTGTTTCATTAAACCCTGACCAGGATTGTTTTTAATCAGAACATAATCTTCTAAGGCAGTAAAATTTAAATTAAATGGAGTTAGTAACTTTTCCAGTGTGATACTTAAAGTAGTATTTGTCACTTTAAGAGAAACTATTTGTTCAAATGATTTATTTTCGGAAGCATATACAAACTTACATTTGGTCTGCTTTTCCAGTTTTTGTAGTGCATCTTTGAGAGGCAGTTTTTGACACTCAAAATTTATTTTAGTTTCAAGTAAATCTTGTGCCAGCCCTCCTGCAATACCTGCTACCGAAAAAAATCCGGATAACAATAAAAAACAGATGGTGTACTTCATAACTATTTTGAGGGGAATCAATAAAAAATGAGTAATTTTTGTCATATATTTGAATGTTTTAGTTGAGTTAAAACAAAAGCTTCCTGTCAAGTTTGTAAAAACTTGTAAGTCGTTGGAGCGACCAAAAAGGGGCGATACTTCTGCCGGAGATGTTGGAGCATCTCTGGCTTTTTTTGTGGTTAATTCTTTTCTTTTTTATTTATTCATTAACTAAAAGCAGAGGTTTTTGAGTAGAAAATTATTTTTAAAACTATATTTTGATTAATTACATCCTTTACCATTTAATACAATGCCTGTATCAGTTTTTCGATAAGTTGAGCCTGTATAGGCACACAATATTGTCAAAACTTTTTCCAGAGGTACATCCTCAAAATGAGTAGTAATCTGACATTTTGCTAAGCTTTTGGTTGCAATATGAATAGGCTGGTTATATCGCCTGCTTAGTATAAGTACAATTTCTTCCAGTCGTAAGCCACTGAACACCAATTTTTTTTCTGTCCAGGCTTTGTAGTCGTTAGAGTTAGTAATTGTAAACGCATTTAAAGAATGAGCACTCGTATCATAAACAGCTTTTTGATTAGGCAATAAAATCACATCAGTTTTACTGTCTTTTACACTAACTTTACCTTCTAATACTGTTACTTCCTCTGTCGCATCATCTGAATATGCTTTTATGTTGAAATGAGTGCCTAATACTTTGGTTTCGAGTTTTGTACTATGAATGATAAAAGGCTTCTCCGGATTTTTGGCTACTTCAAAATAAGCTTCTCCATTCAAAAATACTTCTCTGGTATCCTGATTGAATGTTTGAGGAAATCTTAATTCACTTTTTGCATTCAGATAAACTTTAGTCCCATCAGTTAAAAGCAATTCTTTCATTTTCCCGGAATCAGTTTTTTCTGAAATATAAACTGCTAGCTGAGAATGTGATTGTAAGCGTAAACCAATAACTACTGTGGCTGCCAACAGGATAAAACCAGCTGCCATATTTCTCCAGAATTTATTTTGATAAAAAGGATGGATGTCAGAAATCCTCCGGTCCTTTTTGTTCTCAACCTTTTTCCTGATGTTAGTCAATATATTTTGCTTGACAGATAAACGATGATTTTCATCTTTGAAAACCACATCAGGGGTCGAATTATTAAGGTTTTCATACCATTCATACAGAGTTTCGAGCTCTTTTTCCGTACATATACCTTTCTGGTATTTTTTTAGTAACTGTGCTAATTTTTCTGGCTCCACTAAATAAAGGTTATTGGTTATCAGGACTGCTACAGATAAGGCAGTTGAAAAAGAAAGTTGTACTATAAAAATCAGAATTTTTTTTACAACAGTTGGTCCGAGATTTCTAAAAACAGTTTTTTAGAGAAGATGAGCCATCAGAAATGGATTAAAATAATAGGAGTAAGGGTGTTGTTTCTAACTAACTTAGACTAACATAGGAGATATGTCAGATAGTTTAGATCTGACAAGTCTTTTTAGCCATTTTATTTTTTTTAAATCAGGATTAGAATCAAGAAGCCCAAAGTGATGGAAACCAGATAATCTTTCAGATGCATACGAACAATGTGGAGGGCATTACTGATTTGATTTCGAACAGTTTGTTCAGAGATGTTAAGTTGTTTAGCTATTTCCTGAGAAGAGAGCTGGTGTTTTCTGCTAAGAACAAAAATCTTTTGCATGCTTTGTGGCATACCTGCAATACTTTTATCTAATAATGACTTGATTTCCTGCTCTTTTACAGATTGCGAAGTGGTTTCAAAATTCTTTGGTGACTGCATTTTAAAATGCTCAAGGTGGGTGTTTATTTGAAGCCTTGAGGCAAGCAGATTGATTGATTTATTACGAACGGCAGTTAGCAGATAAGCAAAAAATGACTCATTTACAGATATGGTGTTTCTTTTTTCCCAAACCCAGATAAATACATTCTGAACTATATCCTGAGCATCTTCTTCAGAATTTAACTTTCTGTAAGCTACCAAATATAGTTTTTCCCAGTAACGCTCATACAACTCATCAAAAGCTGCTGTATTGCCGGACTGAAATAATTTAAATAATTCTATATCGCTTAAAGAGGATTCTGGCATAACTACTTTGTCATTACCAACAAAAGTAATCTGTATATAAAAAGTAGCAGTTAAGCAATTGTTAAGTTTTTGTCAAGAAGCTGTCTTTTGATTTAGGTTTTTTTGTAAGTTGTTGATTGTTAGATGATTTTTTGTAAAAGAAGACAGAAAGAGTTTGTATAAATAAATTGGCATAGCTTAGTCTGAATGGTAACACCCTTTTTCAGTGTTGCATAATTGGATTGGCTTTTTTAAGAATCATAAGCGGTTATTATTAAACTGATATTTTTTAGGATAATTCATAGCTTTTTTATGTAATATTTTGCCTATTTTTGACTTGAATTACAAGTCTCATCAAAAGAATAAAAAATGTGTATAAATGACACATTTTATTTGTCTGTTTTAAAATAACTATCGGAATTTCTGAAATAGACATAAGCAATTTTATGAGTTAGTGAGTTTATTTATTTGTGCTGTTTTAATTATGTTATTTTTGGTTAATTGTATCATGCCTGAAAATCAAAAGAGAAAAATAATGGGTCTGTTTTTTCTGCTGATTTACCAGATGGTATCAGCCCAGAAAAATTCTGCTATTACTTTTCAGTCATTGCAGGAAGGATTATCTAATCAGATAATTACCTGTATCATGAAAGACCATAAGGGATATATGTGGTTTGGTACTTATAACGGGTTAAACCGGTATGATGGCACTAATTTCGTTGTTTATGATAACCAAACAAAAAGCAGAAGTATTTGCTATAATACAATAGGAGCCATTGCAGAGGATATTTATCACAACATCTGGGTAGGAACAGCCAACGGACTCAATATCTATAATCGTGAAAGAGACCGTTTTGAAAAAGTATCTGGTCTTGATATAACAGATACTCTCAATATAAAGGCATTATACTGTGACAAACAAGGAAATGTATGGATTGGTACCATGGGAGATGGCATGTTTGTATATGACCAAAGCACTAAAAGACTGAAACATTTTATACATAATGCTTCTGACAGATATTCTCTCAATTCTAATTTCGTCAAAACAATCATAGCTGACAGTAAGCAAAACCTTTGGATTGGTACCCGTGAGGGGCTTGATTATTTTGACAGAAAGAAAAATGTATTTACACATTTTGTATCCAGTCCTGCCTGCAATTCTTGTTTAAGTCATAATACAGTAAGTTCTCTGGTAATTGATAGACAGGGAGATTTATGGATTGGCACACATGGCGGAGGATTAAATAAGCTGATTTTAAAAAATAACAGCTATCATTTTCAGCATTTTAGAAAAAATAACCTTCCGGATGGATTGAGTAATGATTTTATACTTTCTCTTATGGTAGATAAAGAGGGAAATTTGTGGGCAGGAACTGAAAATGGAGGCTTACATTGCATGATTGTCTCTTCTAATTCTAATAAATTCATTCACTATTTTTCTGAAGAAGGAAATGCCAAAAGTCTGAGTAGTAACTCTATCTGGTCTCTCTATGAAGATAATACTGGTATAATGTGGATTGGAACTTATAATAAAGGTATCAACATATATGATGTCAATGCTGAAAAATTTCAGATTTATCAATGCAACGGGTTTAGTAAACATACCCTCGTAAACAATCAGGTACGAGATTTTGCAGCAGACGACAGAGGTAATTTATGGATTGCTACAGATGGGGGAGGTATAAGTTATTATGATATACAAACCCGAATCTTTTCTGAGCCAATCAATAACAATGAATTAGATGTTAAAGCTGTTCAGACTGTTCTTTTCGATTCGAGACAAAATCTGTGGGCTGGTACATGGGGTGGGGGAGTTTATCGGTTCAATAGAAAAGGAGTCAGGCAAAAGAACTATCGCTTTGATGGAGAACGGCAAAACAAACATTACAATGTTAAATGTTTGTATGAAGATAAATCCGGAAGAATATGGGCAGGCACCTCAGGAAATGGACTTTTTTGCTATAATTCTGTTCAGGATTCTTTTATTCAGGTAACAGATGGTAATAAAAGTTCACACTTGAACAAAGCAGCTTATATAAATGCTATTCTGGAAGACCGAAACGGGCAACTTTGGATAGGTACTTCATATGGACTATTTTGTATGAGGGGTGAACCTGACGAAAAATATACTTCCCGAGAGTATTTATACAATTCAACTGTAGCACAAAGAAAAAATTCATTTGCTGTAAATACTTTGTTTGAAGACAGTAAGGGAAGATTATGGATTGGTACAGTAGATAATCTCAATCTGTTTAATCAGAATACACATACGTTTACAATCTTTGACAGACAAGACGGATTGCCGGGCACTGCTGTTAATGGTATTGTAGAAGATGAACTGGGAAGACTTTGGGTGAGTACCAATCATGGAATATCTAATTTTGATCCGGATAAACGCTCTTTTAAAAACTATTTTAAAGAGGATGGGCTTAGTACCAACGAATTTTATCCTAATGCTTGTATCAAGACCAATACTGGGGATTTTTTCTTTGGAGGAAATAATGGCATGATTTCCTTTTCTAAAGACCATATTTCTACCAACAACATTATTCCTCCGGTTTATATTACAAAATTCAATCTTTTTAACATTCCGGTTGAGCCAGACAGCCAGGATTCACCCCTCACAAAAGATATTAGTGAAACTACCCAGCTTACACTGACTCATAAACAAACTTCGTTTTCGCTGGAATTTGCAGCACTCAATTTTACACATTCTTCCAGAAATCAGTATGCTTATCTGCTTGAAGGTTTTGATACTGACTGGAACTATGCTGGCAACCGGCGAATGGCTACTTATACCAATCTTAATCCGGGCAAGTATCTATTTAAAGTAAAAGGAGCAAATAATGAGGGTATCTGGAACGAAACTCCTACTGTTTTACAGATTACTATTCTTCCGCCTATCTGGGCAACTACCTGGGCTTATATACTATACGGTTTGATTTTTTGTATCTTAATTTGGTTTTTCATCCACCTGAGGGCAAGCCAGATTGCACAGGCACAAAACCTGAGAATGGAGCGGTTGCATCGTATCAAAAGTGAAGAACTGAATAAAATGAAAGTACAGTTTTTTACCAATATCTCCCATGAGTTAAGAACACCTCTAACATTGATCTTATCTCCTCTTGAACAAATTTTAATTCATGAGCAGGTAAATGGTGATCTTAAAACCAAGGTAAATCTGGTTTATAACAATGCTGAAAGGTTATTTGGATTGGTAAATGAACTGATGGATTTTACGAAACTCGAAGAAGGCAAACTAAAAATGTCAGTTCAAAAAGGAAATATTGTCAGGTATTTACAAAATTTGTTTGGTTTATTTTCAGAGCAGGCACGACAAAAACAAATTGACTATCGTTTTTCCTGTCAGGATGAAAATGTGGAGGTTTGGTTTGATCAGCATAAAATAGAGAAAGTAGTGCTTAACTTGCTAGCCAATGCTTTTAAATATACATCAGAAAAGGGAATAATTGAGGTAAGGGTTGAGCGAGTTTTGCATTCAGTACTCAACAGTGAGATTACTGAATGTGTTAAAATATCGGTTACGGATAATGGAAGTGGTATTTCATCAGAATACATCGATAAAATCTTTGACCGTTTTTTTCAGAGCCCGGAAGATGAAACTCGCTATAATACGGGCACAGGAATAGGATTGGCATTGGTTAAAAATCTGGTAGAGCTACATCATGGTACTATTACTGTACACAGCGAAAAGTATATAGAAACCTGCTTTGAAGTTGTGATTCCTTTGGGAAATAGCCACTTTGACAAAAGTGAAATAGTAGCTGAGCCTATGGATATCAGTCTTTCTCAGGTACATCCGGTAACTGTAGCAACCAAGCCAGCTAATGTCTCACTCCATCCACCTGTTGTACTGATTGTAGAAGATAATTTTGCATTACGGGGTTATCTGGCTTCAATACTTTCTGCTGATTATCGAGTGATTGAAGCATCTGATGGTGTTTTAGGGTTACGAAAAGCAGTAGAAGATATGCCTGATTTAATTATCAGTGATATTCTGATGCCTCAGAGCAGTGGAATTGATTTATGTAAAAAAGTAAAAGCAGATACCCGAATTTCTCATATTCCGGTTATTTTACTCACTGCCAAATCAACTGCTGACGACCAGATTGCAGGCTACGAAACTGGTGCTGACGCTTATATTACCAAACCGTTCAGTATTCAGATTTTGCAATCTCAAGTTAATCAATTGATAAAATCGAGACAGGAATTGTACGCTCATTTTAGCCAGAATGTTTATCTGCGACCAAGTAAACTTGCTGATAATGAAACAGAACAGCAATTTATTCAGAAGATAACCGACTATATTTTGAATAATCTTACAGATAATAATCTTAGTGTAGAGGGGCTTGCTGAAGCAGTAAATTTGAGTCGAAGCAACATGTATCGTAAAATAAAATCTCTTACTGGAAAATCTGTTATTGAATTTATAAGGATGATTCGTCTGAAGGAATCTCTGAAATTGATGGAAACCCAAAAACATTCTCTTGCCGAAATAGCGTATCTTACTGGTTTTACTTCGCCTGCTTATTTTACCAAAAGTTTCAAAGAACAATATGGAAAGCCTCCTTCCGAATATCTGAAAAATTAAGTTCTCTGAACTAATGTAAGTTCAGGATAAAAAAGTGTGTGGGGATGCAGCAACAGTGTAATCTGACCCAAAAAAACTATAAACGATGAATGATAAAAGAAAAATCATCTCATCGTTTATAGTTCATAATTAAAAACTGCTTTTTTGTATACAGAAAAGTAAGCATGTCTTTGAATGAGAAAAAGTTACTAATTAATTAAAAATGAATATGTTAAATTTGTAATAGATAATAATCTACGAACAAATCTAATCTCGATCCAAGTTAATACTGATTTAAAAATGTTGCTTTGTATTTTAGATTCTCTATGTCTTAGAATGTAGATTGTTTCACATTACTTGTCTAGTCTTTTGACCCATTTTAGTTTCAAGCTACTACAATATTCTTTGTTCATAAAAATCAGCAATCTCTGCCCTGACAAAGTGCAGATTCAGTTTCTATTTCGATAGTAGCATGACCAATACTTAAATGCTCAAGCTCGTGCTTGAAATATCGTTTAATTTCATTGATAGTGGCATTTGATAGATTATCAGCTACTACTAAATGTCCTGTCAGTGCATTTTCAGTAGTACTTATAGCCCAAATGTGTATATGATGAAAATCAATAACCCCTTCTATTTGAAGAGCTGCCTGTTTTACATCTTCAAAACTGATATTTTCGGGTACTCCATCCATTGAGAGCCGAATACTGTCTTTGAGCAAATTCCATGTGCTGATAATAATAACCAAACATACCAGAATACTCAAAACAGGGTCTATCCAGTAAAAATTGGTGAAATGAATGATAATGCCTCCAACTACCAGCCCCAGTGAAACCAGAGCATCAGACAAGAGATGAAGGAATGCACTTTTTACATTAATATCCTTTTCTTTATCTCTAAAAAACAAAAAAGCTGAAAAACCATTAATAAAGATACCAATTAGTGCAATAATAGCAATGGTTGTCCCAGGTAGAGGTTCTGGATATTTAAATCTTAAAACAGACTGATAACCAATGGCTCCAATGGATACCAGTAAAATCACCGCATTTAGTAATGAAATTAAAATGGATGATTTTTTATACCCGTATGTATATTTTTTGCTTGTTTTTATTTTGGTAAGCTTGAAAGCAAGTAGTGAAAGTGCTAAGCCACCTACATCCAAAAAATTATGTCCTGCATCAGATAGCATTGAAAGTGAATTTATTTGTAAACCTATAACAATTTGCATGATTACATAAGCCATGTTCAAACCAATACCTACCACAAAAGCTCTGTTTAGCTTCTCTGGTATTGTAGTATGAGAGTGATTGTGGCTATGATGATGTGTGTGTGTCATTTATCTTATAGGTATTTTACAATGCGGCTATCAATCTGATTACATACATAAAAAAACACCCGATTTTAGAGTCAGGTGTCTTTTATATTTATACTTCAAAAGGAAGAGGGTATTCTTTGATTATTGGTTTGGAACTGCGGGTTTTTACTTCCACTTTTGCTTTGAGAGGTGAGCCTAAAACCAGAGAGTTTTTTACAAACTGGTCTTCATGTTCCATCCACGAGTTATCTTCTATCAGGTATTCGGTCAGGTTTTGTTTGTTTGCCTGATAAGCCCAGCGTTCTACAATAAGTGGCTCATAATTGACAATATACCCCAAATAAAAAACTTGTATTCCTGGTTTAGACTGATTTCCCATTTCAGTACAGCTATAAACTGTAATTGTTAGTGAAGAATTATCTTCGAGGTCTTTGACAGAAAATTCCTCAATTAGTGTTTTGGTATTTGACATAGGTTTAAGAAAGCAAAATACTGATTCAATAATTAAAAAATGAACTGCGACCTTTAGTGATATTTAATAAGATTTTATTGATCTGGTAACTCAATCCAAATTAAAAATTCTTCCTATTTCTTATTTTTTTCTGTTAACTTGTCATGGCTACAAGCAAGTCTGCCTGCGTGATGATATGAATTTTGTTGTATTCATCTCTTACCAGCAAAGCTTTATTTTCTTTGTCAATTAAAGATGAAAGTACATCAAGCGTGCTATCTAAGGCGACAAATTTGAAAGCCGGATCCATGATTTCATTAACCGGACGGTCTTTAATAGATGGATTTTCAATGAGTTGTCCTAATATTTTAGAATCTATCAGACTACCTACGATTTCTTCACCGTTTGTTACAGGAATTTGCGAAATGCCTTCTTTGTTCAACATTTTTACAGCTTCTCCTACTGTAACTTTCTCACTTACTGTAGTCAGGTGGTCTTTCCCGTTTTTAGATTCTACAATATCACGAGCAGTTGCAAAGTTGCGGGATTCCAGAAAACCATGATCTTTCATCCAAACATCATTGTAAATTTTAGCAAGATAGCGTGTGCCATGATCTGGCAATACTACTATCATTACATCATCTTCTTTAAGATTTTCACGGGCATATTCCAGGGCTCCAAATACGGCTGAACCACAAGACCAACCTACAAACAGCCCTTCTTCTTTTGACAATCTTCTTGCCATGATGGCAGCATCTTTATCAGTAACTTTAATAAATGAGTCTATTACATCAAAGTTCACGTTTTCCGGCAATATATCTTCTCCAAAACCTTCAGTGAGGTAAGGGTAAATTTCATTTCTGTCAAAAATGCCTGTTTCTTTATACTTTTTGAAAACCGAACCATAGGTATCTATACCAACTGTTATAATATTGGGATTTTGTTCTTTTAAATATTTGGCTGTTCCACACATAGTTCCGCCAGTTCCTACCGTAGAAACATAATGAGTGATTTTTCCTTCTGTATCTTTCCATATTTCCGGTCCGGTAGTTTCATAGTGAGCAGCCGTGTTGGAAAGATTGTCGTACTGATTGGGATAAAATGAGTTAGGAATATCTTTATTTAGTTTACGGGCAACTGAATAATAAGAACGTGGGTCTTCGGGAGATACATTGGTTGGGCAAACAATTACTTCTGCACCAACAGCTCTGAGAATATCCATCTTTTCTTTGGACTGCTTGTCAGCCATCGTAAAAATACATTTGTATCCTTTTGCCACAGCAGCTAATGCCAAACCCATGCCTGTGTTACCAGAAGTTCCTTCGATAATAGTACCTCCCGGTTTTAAAATACCTGCTTTCTCGGCATCTTCTATCATTTTAATGCCAATCCTGTCTTTTACTGAATTGCCCGGATTAAAATATTCTACTTTGGCAAGTATAGTTCCTTTGATACCTTTAGTTACTTTATTCAGTTTTACCAGTGGTGTATTGCCAATGGTTTCTACAATTGAGTTATAATATTTCATAACAGCGTGGAATTTTTGATTATCAACAAATAAAATCGGAAATATGTGTCAAAAGTAGCAGTCTTTTCTGAAAAATTTGGTAAAAAGCCATATTAAGCAAAAATAAGAACACAGATATTACAGATTTTTCAGAAAATCACAGCTATAATCTGTGTTAAATCCGTTTTATCTGTATTATCCGTGTTCCGAAATAATACTTTTTATGGAAAGAATCAATTTTTAGGCTTTACTTCCTTTCCTGTACTTTTTTTGGTAACAGCTTCTCCGTTTTTCAATTTTTTCAGTACGTTGTAAGAGCCAGATACTACCTCATCTTTTTCTTTAATTCCCGATTTAATTTCAATATTACCATAATCACTGATACCTGTTTTTACCTCCTTGGCAGCAGCCTTTCCATTTTCCACAACAAATACAACCGTTTTCAGTTCTTCTTTTTTCACTTCCTTGTCCCCGGTAGTTTCATTACTGACCGGCTTTATATTGGCAGGTTTATCACCTTTTGTACCAACCGGTTTTAATTCATCAGGAGTACGGGTAACCACCGCTGCAATAGGTACAGTCAGAATGTCACTTCTCTTATCAGTTATAATTTGAACTGAAGCGGTCATGCCTGGACGAAAAGGAGCCATTTTATTCTTCTGAGCAAGCAAATCCTGATAAGATTCCTGCAAAATCCGAATTTTTACCTGAAATTCAGTAACTGCATCCTGAGAAGCCGTTGCATTGGCAGTATTGGCTATTTCAGTGACAATACCTTTAAATTTACGTTCATCTTTACTATAAGAATCTACTTCAATTTCGGCAGTATCACCTAAACTTACTCTCACAATATCATTTTCATTGACATCAACCTGCACTTCCATACTGTTGAGGTTAGCAATCCGGAGTATTTCTGTACCTGCCATTTGTGAAGTACCTACTACACGTTCACCTTTTTCAACAGATAGCTTAGAAATAGTGCCACTCACCGGAGCAAATATTTCAGTTTTCCGAAGGTTCTCGGATGCATCTTTTACGTTTGCCTCAGAGCTTCTGATTTGGTAGTTGGCTGATTCGAGTGATTTTTTAGCAGCTTCTACATTTTCAAAAGCTACTTTATAATTAGCCTCTGCTGTCTGAAAATCAGCCTCAGAAATTACTTTCTGGTCGAATAGTTTTTTCTGGCGATCGTACTCCAATTTTGAACGGGTGAGTTGTGCCTGTAACTGAGCCAACTGAGCTGCTGACTGAGCAGCACTTGCCCGGCTGCTGTTGAGGGCTGCCAGAGAACGGTCACGGGCAGAAATGTAGTTTTCGGGACGAATGCGTAGTAATAATTGCCCTTTTACTACAGAGTCTCCCTCTTTTACAAACATGTCAATAATCTCACCAGGAACGTCAGGTGAAATTTTAACCTCTACTTCAGGCTGAATTTTGCCGGAGGCACTCACTTTTTCAGTGATTTCGCCTTTTTTGGCAGTTGTGGTTTCTACTTCGGTAAGCTTTTCCTTACCTATCCAGCCCATTGATTTTCCTGCTATTGCAAAAAGAACCAAAGCACCGGCAATAATTCCAAGAATGAGTAACAGTCGGTTATTATTACGTTTTGCCATTTTAGTAAGCCCTCTAACCCCCGAAGAGGGACCTTTGTTTGAGTAACAGAAGGGTTAAGATTTTGGATTGATAAATTGTTAAAGATTGGAAATTTTAACAATTTATCAATAAAACCATTCAACTTATATTAAAAAGTAATAGGCTTGTTTTGGTAGAAGTCAAGAATTTTTGTCCGGAAGATATAATCATATTTTGCCTGTACAAAATTCGCTTTGGCTTTACTTAAGTTATTCTGAGCAAGACTGACATCCAGTGAATTTGCTAATCCTACCTGAAACCGATTGGATGTTGATTTAAATGAAAGTTCCAGAGCCTCTACCTGCTTTTTATATGCAGCATATTTTTTAGAAGCTGCTACCATATCGTTATAAGCTTGCTCTATGGTTTGTCTGAGTTGTACACGGGTATTCTGAGCTGTAAGTTCAGCTTGTTGTTTGGTAATGCTGGCTGTAGTTATACGGGTACGGGTTTGCCAAGCATTAAAAATTGGAATAGACAGGTTTAACCCTACATATTTCTGATAATAGTCTTTAAACTGGCTGCCGATAGAATAAGATTCTGTAGTTCTTGGAACATCAGTATAAGTATATAAAACAGGCATGCTTGGGTCATTATTTACATAACCAACTATATCAGTTTTGGGAACAGGCTGCCCGAAAATAGTTTTCTGTGTTCTGTTTGAGTATTGAGAACTTAAACTTCCCTGTAAACTTAGTGTCGGATATAAGCCACCTTTTGCTACTGCTACTCCTAACTGGCTACTTTCAATACGTGTATCAGCAGCTTTTACATTGGGTTGCGAGCCTTGAGCAATATCATAGATTTGTTGTGTTGTTTCTTTGTAAGTTTCTTCTGTTGGGTCGTTAAGTTGTACTCCTTCAATTTCAAAGCTATCTGTAAAAGGTAAATTCATTTGCTGCATCAGATTCAGCTTTGCCAGACGAAGAGCATTTTCAGCAGTTACGAGTGACAGTTCGTCATTGGCAAGCTGGGATTTTAAATCATAAAGGTCTGTTTCAGGTTTAGAACCAGCTTCTACCAGTCTTGCTGTTCTATCAACTTGTTCCTGAGAAACTTTTATCTGGTTTTTAGCCACTTCCACTTGTTCTTTGTTATTCAATACCTGAAGATAATAGTTCACAATATTAAGAATTACAGTGTTCTGACTATTTTCGGCATCAAAACGATATGCTGTAACTACTGTTTTATTTTGTTTGATAGTATTTTGCTGTTGTAATCCTCTGAAAAGATTAAGATTCATATTCAGTGAAGGATTAAGGTATTGTTGACTACCCTGTTCGTACTGATAGGTTGTCTGATTTAAAACTCGTCCAGTACTTAATCCATAACCTAACTGTCCATTAACTGTTGGATAAAGCCCCATTTTTGATTGAAAAAGTGTAGCTTCATAAGAATTTACGTTCAATTTTGCTTGCTTGATAGATATATTTTTATTCATTGCAAAATCAATACACTCCTGAACCGACCATTTTCCGTCAGCAGGGGCGTTTTGTGCCTGAGAAAAATTCACACAAACAGCTAATGAAAAGATGAAAGATAATAGTTTTTTTGTAAACATAATAGTATGATTGTTAGGTATTAAATACTTGACTGTGTTAATGGTTTTGATATTTAGATGCTAAATTCAACAAACAGGTTTCGTGAGAATAATTATTTTAATCTCTCAGGCTACTGGCTGTATATCTACCACATCTTTTATCCATTTCAGGTGTTTTAAATATTCTATTACAAAAGGGCTGAGTGGCGAATCCATTTCTATAAACATACAAGCCAAATCATTTTTGCCTTTTCGGGATACGTTCATCGTAGCAATATTGCAATCATCATGAGCCAGTACATCTGAAATGAAAGCGATACTGCCTTTTACATCCTCTGCTTCTATCATCAAGGTATGCAACCTTGCCGAAAAATCTGCTCTGAAACCATTTACTTCTGAAATATTTATTACCCCTCCGCCTCTGCTCTCTCCAATCACCTCTATGGCTCTGTCGTCTTTACTGATATTAAGTTTTAGGGTGTTGGGGTGCAGTGTTGAGGCATTTCCAACTGACTTAAATACATAATCCAAACCCTGTTCTCCTGCAAAATCAAACGAATTTCTGATTCTTATATCATCAGTTGCAAACCCCAATAACCCTGCAATAATCGCTCTGTCACTGCCATGCCCTTCATAAGTACGGGCAAATGAATTATAAAAAGTAATTTCTGCCTTTTGTGGAATAGCTTCTAAAATGTGGGTTGCCACCTGACCTATTCTTACCACTCCGGCAGTATGAGAACTCGACGGACCTATCATAACCGGACCTATCATATCAAAAATGCTGCTTGACATAGTTTTAAAGTTTAAAAACTGAAATTAAGCAAAAAGCAGCCATTCTATATATAAATTATTCAATGGTTTTATTGCTAAATGGCTGAAGTGTTTTGAATCGCCAAATTAGCCATTTAACAATAAACCTCTTTTGTTAAAAACTTCTTCAATAATATCTGCAATTTGACAGACTACAATTACTTTTGGGACAAAAGGTAATTTTCTGACAGATAAATGGTATTTTTTATAGATGAGAATGATTTATAATTTTGAGGAAGTGACCGTAAACAAAAATGTACTGAATCTGCAAAACAGAGCTTTTTTGTATGGAGATGGATTGTTTGAAACAATGATTTGTGAAAACGGGAAGATATATTTTCTCAAAGACCACTGGCTACGACTGACCGAAGGTTGTAAAGTTTTGAAAATGATACTTCCTGACCAACTCAGACCTGAATACCTGACTGAACTTGTAGCTGATACTACCGATGACCTCCGGATTCGTTTGCAGGTCTGGCGAAAACCGGGAGGATTATATACACCTCAAAACAACGAAGCTGAATGTTGCATTACTATACAACCATTTGTATCTGTAAGTAATCCTGTAAAAGAAAAAGTGATTTTTATTACAGAACCTATTTTACATTTTTCGGGACTTTCACGCTTTAAAACCTGTAATTCTCTTCCTTATGTGATGGCTGGTATTGCAAAAAATGAAGCAAATGTTGACGACGTTATTTTAAATGATGTATTTGGAAATATAGCAGAGTGTTCGTCCAGCAATATTTTTTGGATGAAAGACAACCAACTTTTTACACCTCATCTGCAAACCGGTTGTATTGATGGAATTATGAGGAAACAGGTTTTGTTGGAAGCCTCAAATAGTGGTATAACCGTCACTGAAGGCTTTTTTAAAAAAGAAGACCTGATTAAAAATGTTACTTTTGCATTTACTACTAATGTAACTGGCATTTACCAGATAAAGCAAATTGAAGATTTCAGACCGGAAGCAGATAATTTACCGGAATGGCTTCGTAAATTGCACAAAAGTTAATTGTATTTATTTTAAAAATCATGAAAACACTAAAACTCTTTGTTGTATTTTTTTTAGCATCCAGTTGGGTACAGGCACAGTCCGTCAAAACCTTTGATTTAAAAGATTTCAGCAAAATACAAATCGGTGGGGCTTATACGGTTACCGTAAAAAAGGGTAATTTTTCGATAAAAGTCTCCGGTTCTGCTGATGATGTGAACGACCTGCGTGCTGAAGTAACCAATGGGGAACTGTCTTTTTTTCAGAAAGAAAAGAAATTTCGGACTTCCAGAGTTACTGTTGAAATTGTTTTGCCACAACTTCAGGCAGTAAAATTCAGTGGTGCAGTTAAAGCAACTGTAGAATCTGGATTTAATTACGACAATTTTGTGGTTTATCTTTCAGGTAATTCAGAAGCTACCATCAATACACAATCTGTACAGACGTATGTAGATGTTACAGGCACTTCTTCGCTGACTATAAGGGGCAAGACTACAAGTTTGCAGGCAAATATCAGTGGAGCAGCTAATCTGAATGCTTATGAATTTCCAACAGACAATGCTAAACTTGATGTAGTAGGCACCAGTGGAGCAAAAGTATATGTTAATAAAAGTCTCACTGCTTCGGCTGTTGGTACTGCTAAAATCAGATATAAAGGCAGTGTTACCAATGTGATTTCAGATGCCAAAGGACTGAGTTCTGTTAAGAAAGAGTAAGCTGCTAAGATTCAAAAAGTTACCTTTATTTGATTTTCATATTAAATCTAAATACCCCGTCAGGTTTTGCATCTGGCTTGTTTTACAATCAAATCTATTTTCATTAAACTTAATCTATAATCAAACTTCCATGAAAAAGCTTCTATTTTTTACGGTTTTAACATTTTTTGTAATTACTGCTCAGGCACAAGTTAAAATTGGAATCAGGGCTGGTTTAAACTCTGCTAAACTTAACGCCTTTTATCAGGAAGATGCTTCAGGCTCATTAAATGACGGAAATGAGTTTGTGGGTCTTTCTAAACCTCTTATTTCTTTTCATGCAGGACTTACTTTTGATATTCCTCTCTCTGATCAATTTTCTTTTCAGCCAAGTGTGTTGTATTCAGGCAAAGGTTCCAATTCACAATATACCGTCTATTATTATAATGAACAGACAGGTGTAAATGATTATGTAAACGCAAAAATTAAATCTACACCGTTTTATATTGATTTGCCACTGCATTTTGTATATAAAAATGATTTGGGAGCAGCCAAACTCCTGATAGGTGCAGGACCCTATCTTTCTTATGGCATTTCTGGTAAAACTAAAGCTGATGTTACATTTATCAATGCCAAAACAACTACCAGCGTTGAAGATAATATTGCCTGGTCTGAATCAGATTATAATGCCAACGATGCTTTGGAAGGTATCAACAGATTTGATGCCGGACTTAGTGTAATGTTGGGTATGGAATTTAGTGAGAAATTTCAGGTAGCAGTTACTTACGGGTTTGGTTTAGCAAATACCAATCCCAGTTATCTTGATGCGAGTTCTTCTTACAACCGGGTATTGGGCATATCTACTGCTGTATTTTTCGGAAAGTAAGCTTTTCAACATTCTGCTCCCGGATAAATATAATTTTTAGAAAATCCGGGAGTTCTGTTTTAATTATAAATACAATTTCTGAGTTTCAACCATGAAAAAAATATTCATAACCTGTTTGATATTATTAAGTCTGAAGATAGTTGCTCAGACAGACCCCATGGCTTCAGGCGAGAAGAAATTAAAAGAATATAATTTTGACGAAGCAATAGATGACTTTTCTAAAGTAATTGACACAGATTCAAAAAACACCTCGGCTTATCTTAAGAGAGGAATGTGTTATTTCTTCATTACTTCCTATACCAAGTCAATCGTTGATTTTACTAAAACCATTGTTTTGAAAGGTGAGCCGTCTATAAAACAAAAAGGGTATTATTACAGGGGATTGGCTCGTTTGGCAACAAAACAATACCAATCTGCTCTTTCTGACCTCGATGCTTCGGTTGAGATGAATCCTGATGATTTTGAAGCTCATCGGTACAGAGGCTTGGCAAGGTTGTATCTTAATAAATCCGGTGGATTGGAAGATATTGAACTGGCAGTTAATAACTATAAAAATAATGGACAGTATTATCTGGATGTAATTCAGGATATTAACCGAACTAAAAGCAGAAATCCGGATGTGATTCAGAAAGTAGAGCAATGGAAAATTGAATCCAAAAAATTATTAAAAGTACCTGAAGAAAATATTTTGATTAAAAATACAGCTTCAAAGCCTGCTGCCAGAGAAGTTCAGCAAACAAGTAATTCTACAACTGATAAAAAAACAGAAAACAACAAACCCACGGTTGACAAACAAACCAATAACAAACCTGAAAAAAAGCTTGAACAGGAAAAGAAACCTGTTACAGAAACAAAAAAAGAGACCATAGCAAAAGCTGAACCTGAAAAAAAACAGGAAGTGAAACCCGAAAAGAAACCAGAAGTAAAACCTGAAAAAAAGCCCGAAGTAAAGCCCGATAAAAAAACCGAACCTGTTCCTAACAATGATATTGACATGGAAATTACCCGTCCGGAGATTTGGGCTGTAATAATTGGGGTTTCAGAATACCAGGATAGCAAAATTAGTTTAAAATATGCCTCTAAAGATGCTCAGGACTTTTATAAATTCCTGAAATCAGATGCCGGTGGCAGAGTGCCTGATGACCATATTACTTTGCTCACTGACAAACAAGCTACCCGTCGGAATATCCTGAAAGCTTTACATGAAAAATTTAACAGGGCTTTTATTGAAGATGTGGTGATTTTTTATATTGCCAGTCATGGGCAACCCGACCCTGTGAGTGGACAGGTATATTTTCTGAACTATGATGCCGAAGTAAAAGAACTTGCTGGAACAGCTATTGCTCATGCTGAAATTGAGAGGGTTTTCCGAAATACCAAAGCCAATAAAAAACTCTGGATTGCTGATGCCTGCCACTCAGGGGCTGCCGGAGGAATGCAAGCTCGTGGCGGACCTGAAAGTCAAATGACCAATCATTTACTTGATGAGATGTCAGAAGCCAATCCGAGTATGGCTCTACTCACAGCTTCTTCTGCTCAGGAATTGTCTTATGAAGACCCAAGATGGGGTGGGGGACATGGGGTTTTTACCTATTCACTATTGCAGGGACTGACCGGCAAAGCCAATAAAAACAACGATAGATTTGTAACTATCCGGGAGTTATACGAATTCATCTACCGCTCGGTAGCCGACGAAACCAACGGACAACAACACCCCGAATTAAAAGGAAGTTTTGATAACAAATTGCCGATTAGTGTGGTAAAATAGACAACTAAAAAAGCCTCTGAAAATAAATCAGAGGCTTTTTTAGTTAATTTCTTACCTCTTTATTGGAAGTTCTAAATACATAGTAACATGCTCCAACTATTGGTAAAATAATTTGCAGGTAAATAAAGTTAGTTTTTTGTCTTGTAGTCAGGTACGGGTCGTTTTTTATGGAAATAACAGATAGTATGCTTGAGAAAATACACAAGATTAAAACAAACAAAGGCAAAATAATACTGGTATCCATAACTTTAAGAGAGTTTGATAATCGAAATTCGCAATAAACAAAGATACCAAAAATTATTATCAACCAGTTACAGGTAGTGTAAAATAAAACCGGCTGCCTTCGCCCAAATTCGTTTTTACACCTATCCTGGAAATAACCCAAATCTATTATTACTGCATTTAGTAAATAACCAATCAGATAAAAAAAAGACTAAATAGAAAATGATGAACGTTGTAAAGTAAGTAGAGAGACAAGATTAATTTAGATTAAAGAACCAAACCTCACAATGATTCAAGTATTGACACTTAGCACTAATTGATGTGTTGTCAAAAGAAATTAGCTTATCATCAACAACCGGGTAAAATTTCTCAGTATCAAATTCGAACACGTTCAGGAACGCTTACCAAAAAAAACGATGACTATGAAAACAACCATGCAGATTTTTTGTCTAATCGTGCTGCTTATCAGCAACAGTTGTAAGAAAAACGAACTCGATGCCTTACCACCTGAAACACAGGAAGGAAAAAATACATTTGGTTGTCTGATAAATGGAAAAGCCTATGTGCCTAACGGTGGTGATTCCTGGAGTAAAATCAAAGCAGTAGATGGTGGCTATCAGGGAATTACCTGGAAAGATATTAAACATTGTGTTTGGGTACGAACTTACAGCAAAGACGGCTCAGGTATGGACTTATGGCTTCGGAATGTGGAACAAAAAGGAGACTATGAAATCAATTTTGATACAGGAGTAAGTCCAACTGTAATCTTGCCTTACAACTATGGTTATTATTTTACCAGATCTGTAGATTATATTACTACCTCCCAATATTCAGGAAAAGTACATGTTACTAAAGCCGATACCCTTACAGGAATCATAGCTGGTACATTTGAATTTATTTGTTATAGCCCAGCTACTAAAGAAAAGATTTCCGTTACCAATGGAAGATTCGACATTAAACTTCGTCCTTAAAATCAAAAAAATATGAATATGAAAACCATGTTATGTTGCCTTGCAGTGCTGATAGTTTTTAGCACTTGCAAGAAAAACGAACTCGATGCCTTGCCACCAGCCACCCAAACCGGAGCCATGACTTTCGGTTGTCTTATTGACGGAAAAGCCTGGGTTCCGCAAGGAGGTGGATTATTTAGTGGGTTGAAACCTGTAGAGGGTGGTTATATTGGAGCAGCGTCAGCAGGTGGTATGCGAAACAACGTGTGGATATCTGCCAACAGTACCAATGGCGAGGGTATGGATTTTTACCTGAGGCAGGTCAATAAACCCGGCGAATACCTCCTCAACTCCGATACCGGATTGAGACCTGCTATCCTACTTCCTGAAAACTACATGATTTACTATGGGAAAGGTTTTTATTACGGAACTACTTCCCAATATACAGGTAAAATCATTGTTACAAGAGCTGATACAACTCAGGGCGTTGTTTCCGGAACATTTGAATTTACCGGATACAATCCTACAACCAAACAAACCATTTCCGTTACCCAAGGCAGGTTTGATGTAGATACTAAAAAATGATAAACTATCCAAGATTTTATAAAAACACCCAATTAACCCTTTTTGAATATGAAAACCATGTTATGCTGCCTTGCCTTGCTGATAATTTTTATCACCTGCAAAAAAATGAACTTGATGTCTTGCCACCTGAAACTGTTTAATAAATGAAAAAAACAGTTATTGATTAGCTACAACCGGCAAAATAAAATAAAACCGGCTGCCTTCGCCCAACTTACTTTCTACACCGATGCTGCCCTGCTGGGTTTCTATAAATTCTCTGGATATTGCCAAACCCAAACCCGTTCCAGATTTTACCTGATTAGGAACTTGAAAATAACGGTCAAAAATGCGTTTCTGATACTGTTCTTCAATCCCTTTTCCAAAATCCTGTACTGAAAATATTACATAGTGTTGACTTTCAAAACCTTTATCCAAAACTAATACCTGCGTTTCTATTACAATTTTCGACTTTTCCGGGCTGTAACGAATGGCATTGGATAGGAAATTTACCAACACCCAGGCAGTTTTCTCAGAATCGGCATACACGGCAGGCAGATTTTCTGGAGAGCGAATTTCTAAAGTCAAATGTTTTTGTTCTGCCTGCACCCGTATTGCCTGAATGGCAAAATCAACAATGGTTTTAGGAAATACTGCCTGAAAATTAAGCTGAATATTGCCAGTTTCTACCTGAGAAAGCTCAAGTAACTCACTCGTAATTCTCAGCAATCGCTCGCTGTCTTCTTTAATCTGACCAATCAGCTGGGTTTGTTCTTCATTGAGTTGCCCTATTCTTTCATCCTCGAGCAATTTGAGACTCATTTTTACAGAAGCAATCGGCGTTTTAAGCTCATGTGAAATGGTAGCGATAAAATGAGTTTTTGCCTGGTCTAAATCGTGAAACGCTGTAATATTTTTAAGAATAATCACAAATCCACCCACAGAGGGGGTATCAGTCAGATTGTCATTTTTTACAACAGAGCTTGCTATTTTGATGGTTTCTCTCATAAAATAACTTTCCCGGTCATTGGCAAATATTGTAAGAAGGGGTTCTTTCCCATCTTCTGATTGCATAGGGTTTTGTATCAAAAGAGTCCGAAGCAAATCATTGCGTAAGGCAATATCCAAAGCATTTTTTCCAACCAGCTCTTTTTCAGCAATGCCCAGCAAACTGACTGCCGGCGGATTGGCAAACAAGATAGTATTCTTTTCATCTAAACCTATGATGGCATCCGGCATCCGGCTGATGATGGTTTCTATCCGGCGTTTTTCAAAAATGAGTTTTGCCAGATTGCTGTGTTCGTATTCATCTAACTTCTGAGCCATTTCATTAAATGATGCCGAAAGCTCTTCAAATTCATCTCCTGTTTTGAAATGAAGGCGTTTTTCGTAACGCTGCTTGGCAATTTCACGAATCCCTTCTGTAAGTTGTCGGATAGGATTTGCCACATATCCCGGAAAGTTGAGAATAAAGGTCAGGGTAATCAAGGCACAAAGGGATGCTGTAAAAATCATGTAGTTTTTTACCCGGTCAGCAGTTTGCAGGGTTTCAGTATTTTTACGGATAATTGCCTGCATGTTTAGTTTTTCTATTTCAAACAACACATTTTCGATTGATTCAACTGAGTTTAAAGAATCGGGATGAGATTTCCAGTATTCAAAATCATGGCGAAGTTGCTGAGTGGCTTCTTTCTCACCTACTTCTGTTACATTTTTTTCCTGAAGGCTCAGATTTTCTGCAAAGATTTTCATATTTTCTGGCGAAAACGACGTTCTTTTCAAACTCAATCGCATATTTCTCACATATTCAAGGGTTTCGTAGTTGTCATTTAAAATTTCTTTTGCTTCTGCCGAAACTACATTCAAATAATAAGCTGCCAATCCTCCCAGCAAGAGTATCACTGCAAAAAGAAATGCAAGAGCCAGCGTTATTTTGGTTTTAATATTCATACTTGGTTTTAATTTTAACTTGAACTCAAGATTTGATTTTCAATTAAGTTCTGCTTGCCAGATGTTTAATGGATTTATATTTAGCTACTTCCCAACTTTGTTTCGTTTAGAGATCCTCTTACTTTTTTGTATGCCCAAAAAAGTAAGCAAAAAAGGGCAGCAACAGCAAAAACTAACCCTAAACCTCTAGTTCTCTTATCATTATCTCAATGATTTCGGGTTAGTTCACGCTGCTGTTGCATCCCTTCCCGCTTTTTTATCCCGAAATCATGTTACTTCTAAGGTTTCACCATGAATATCTCTAACTGATAATGACAATATCCATTTCAGTATCCGAAACTTTATTGAGCAGTCTGGCAAAAAGTGATGTCCCGAAAAGTCGCTGCAAAGGATTAGAATGAGGCTTACCGGTGCAAATTGTGGTGATTTCGTGAGAAACAGCCATCTCAAAAATAGCCTGAGCTACGTCATTGTTTTTTACCCGCAACACTTCTGCACCCAGTTCGGTTGCCAGTTTCATATTATTGAGCAGGTGGCGTTGTGTAGCCAGATTAATTTTATCAGCACTTTCGTGATCCGTTTGCACATAGAGGGTAAACCAGCGACCCTGATAATAACTTGCCAGTCGGGCAGTCTTCCGAAGAATTTTTTTTGCAGTTTCGTGGTTGGCACTGATGCAAGCCATAAATCGCTCCGGCTTAAAACTTACATTTCGGGGAACCTCTATTTCAATTTTACGCTCTACCTGAGAGGCTACTTCTTTGAGAGCCAGTTCCCGGAGTTGTAATATTTTTTCAGACTTAAAAAAATGCTGCAAAGCCGTTTCTACTTTGGCTTTGTCATAAATTTTTCCCTCTTTAAGTCTGGCAATCAGCTCATCAGCAGTCAAATCAATATTTACAACCTCATCTGCCTGCTGAAGAATAAGGTCAGGAACCCGTTCGGTAACTTCTACCCCTGTAATGATTTTCACATCCTCATTCAGGCTTTCGATATGTTGGATATTCACAGCCGAAATTACATTAATGCCTGCATTGAGAATATCCAGCACATCTTGCCAGCGTTTTTCATTTTTGCTTCCCGGAATATTGCTGTGTGCCAGTTCATCCACAATTACGATTTCCGGATGTATAGAAACAATTGCCTGCACATCCATTTCTTCTAATTCTTTGCCCTTATAAAAAATTTTTCGTCTCGGAATGATGGGCAAGCCTTCCAGCAAAGCATGGGTTTCGGGGCGGTGGTGTGTTTCAATAAAGCCAATTTTTACATCTGCTCCATTTCTGAGTAAGGTATGGGCTTCGGTAAGCATACGGTAGGTTTTGCCTACGCCGGCACTCATGCCTATATAAATTTTAAATTTCCCTCTTTTTGATTTCTTAATTAAATCCAAAAAGTGTTGTGCTGACGGCTCCATTTTCTAAATAAAATTGATAAAATGAATAAATTTTACATGAAATCAATGTCGTTGCACTTTCAAAAAAACACCTTTTACTCAATTCTCTCCAGTTCAAGTCCTTGTGGCATGCTCAATACCAATGGAGCATTTTCAACGGTTACCGAACTAAAGTCCAGTCCGTATGCTTTTTCATCGGGCAAACTGAGTTTTTTCAGCAGAAAATATCCTTTCATAATCAGATTTTCCCGAAAAGGCAATTCATTATCAACCGATAAAAAACGCTCTATCACCACAAACCGAAAATCTCCCACCAGATTGTGTTTTTCTAACGAGGCATAACGACTTTGTATATTCACATCTCCTTTTTTGACTAACTCTTCTACCACTTTTCTGAAAAAATAATTAATTCGTGGAGCTACCCTGAAGCCCAGTTTAAATGTTATCCAGTACACATCTTCTTTTCTTAAGATATCAACCTTATATTTCATCGTATAAGGCTCATCCTGTACATCAATATGCACAAACCAGTAATTATCAGCACGTTTGGGTTGTTTGAAAAAAATAGAATGAATGGTCTTTTCTTCAATTTCTCTGGGAGAAGCAGAAGATGTGAGGTAAATCAGATTAGTGGCAAATTTGGGTACGGTTACATCATTGGAAAGCTCAACCATCAACGGCAATTTAGATTCGGTGCTGATAAAATTATTGAGTTTCCCTTTCAGAATATGGGCTTCATACCAGATATACATGATACCAAAAATCAGTGAACCCATCAGTACCGTAAACCAGCCCCCTTTCATGAATTTTACCAGATTGGCTACTAAAAACGACCCTTCAATACTCAAAAAAACAACCAAAAGCAGTAAAATCAGTCCTTTGTTTATATGACGGGTATAAAGATAAAAACTCAGCAAAATGGTGGTCATCAACATCGTGAGTGTTACGGAAAGACCAAAAGCTGCTTCCATATTTTTGGATTCTCTGAAGAATATCACTACTCCACAGCATCCTAACATCAGAAGCCAGTTGATAGCTGGAATATACAATTGTCCACGTTGGTTACTCGGAAAAACAACCCTCATTTTGAGCCAGAGATTGAGTCGCATGGCTTCGTTAATCAGGGTAAAAGAGCCACTGATAAGTGCCTGACTGGCAATAATAGTTGCCAATGTAGCAATAGCAATTCCCGGCAGTAAAAACCAGTCGGGCACCAAGCCAAAAAAAGGACTTACTTTCCCCAGAGGCTTATTGAGATGCTGTAAAAGCCAAGCCCCCTGCCCCAAATAATTTAAAAGCAAACAGATTTTAATATAAATCCATGAAATCTGTATATTTTTTCTGCCACAATGTCCCAAATCGGAATACAAAGCTTCAGCTCCGGTAGTACACAGAAAAACCCCTCCCAGTAACCAAAATCCTTCCGGTTCCTGTGTCAGCATTTGCCAGGCATAGTAAGGGTTCAAGGCTTTGAGAATAGTCGTATCCAGCATGATGCCCCCTATGCCCAAAATTCCTATCATAGTAAACCACACTACCATTACCGGACCAAAAAGATTGCCGATAATGCTGGTGCCAGCTCGCTGAATCAAAAACAAAATCACTAAAATCACTAATACAATCGGGATAACCGGCAAGTCAGGATAGATAGGTAACAAACCTTCAATAGCCGAACTTACCGAAATCGGAGGTGTGATAAGGCTGTCAGCCAACAAAAAACTGCCTCCTATAATTGCTGGAAACAACAGCCATTTAGCATATCTCCGAATCAGGGCATACAACGAAAAAATACCACCTTCTCCTTTATTATCTGCCCGAAGTGTAATGAAAATGTACTTGATAGTCGTCTGAAAAGTGAGTGTCCAGAAAATCGCCGAAACTCCTCCAAAAGCCAGCAACTCTGTAACAGGTCTTTCTTCCAGAATGGCTTTATAAGTATAAAGTGGCGAAGTCCCAATATCTCCGAATACAATCCCTACGGAAATCAATACTCCTGCCAGGGTCAGTTTGTCTAAAGAATGCGAGGAATGTGTGGTCATAATTTTCAAGAAATTATTTTATTTCCTCAAAGTAAAAATAAAAAATCTATCCAATGTCATTTCTGGCTGCCTATTTACAGTTTTCAAAAACAATTACTCCTTTGCAAGACAAAGATTATCCACAGATTCAACTTATTAAGCATAGTGCTCCACATCTCTTCAGAAAGAAATTGCCAAAACTGTTCCTGCAAAGGCATTCTTATTGGTGGCTTTTCCGTTGGCATCTGTAAATATGTTTTCCTGAGCCTTTAAAAACCTTCCTTCTATCCGCCAAACTACGTTTTTGAGAGGTAACATATCCAGATTCAGAGAATACCCGGTTGTGTTAAAATTCTGAATGCCAATGATTATTGGTTTTTTATCACTATAGTTTTCAAATCGTCCTGCAAGTTTCACTTTCTCTGAAAAAGAATATCTGGCAATCAAAACTGTTGCATGCCATGTGTTATAATCCGGGCTTCCTTGTTGTGTTTGTTCCCAACCATAATCAAATCCGCCTGTTAAGCCGAAATGTTCGGTAATTTGAAAAATGCCATAGAAGTTGTGAAAAATGCGGTTTCGATTGGCTGCTTCGGCAGTGGTCTGGTCAGGTCTGTTGCCGATAAAAGTGCTAGAGTTGAGAGTGACTTTAGCAGAAGGCTTAAACTGGATCTGGGTTCCAAAAGAAATTCGACCGGTACTGTCAGATTTACGGATTTGCTGCCAGCCATTTAAAACCAGACCACTCAAAAACCATTTATCGTTTTGAGAAGTATAAGAAACTTTAACTCCGGTTTCATAATACGGTGAATTATCAGCCAGTATGCTACGGGTCATTGTCCAGCAATCTTTTCCTACAGCACTTTCAAAACCAATATGAGAAGCAAAAATTCCGGCATCTATCCACAGGTTTTTCTTTTGGGATACTTTTACGCCAATATTGGCTTCATAAATATTTTTCAGGACACCCGGCTCGGCAGCATAATTGGCATTCATGTAAGACCCGGCAGCCAGAGCGAGGTTTCCCCGTACTTTACCGTCGTCATAGTTGGCTTTTACAAAACCCAGATTCAGGTTAAACTCATTGTGCCGGTTGTGGCTGTACACAAAACCCGGACGAGTGTTATTGGCAGGTTGGTTAAAATCATAGAGATAATAAGTTTCTAAATAGCCACTAAAAGTTAATTTAGACTGGGTTGAATCATTTTGGGCATTTGAAATACTGATTGTAAAAATGCTTACGACAATTAAAAAGATTTTTTTCATAACATACTAATTGACATAAATTGACAGGCAGTCATAATGCAGAGAACTTATGATACTTCAGAAACATATTTACTTTTATCATTCCAGAGTAAATCTTCCCGAAGAAGATACTGAGATTAGCAAAAGTATATTGAGTTGTGATTGTTTCAATACTTTATTTAACCTCATCTAAAGCAAGATTGAGTTGTAATACATTGATGGTTTCTGTTCCAAAAAGCCCCAGAAGTGGTCTTTCGGTTTTTTTAGCTACCAAATTTCTGAGTTTTTCCTCCGAAATTTTACGGACTTTGGCAATTCTCGGAACTTGTACCAGACAAGCCTGCACTGAAAGATGTGGGTCAAGTCCACTGCCTGATGCGGTAACCAGTTCAGAAGGGATTTCTGATTTTTCAATATCGGGGTTATGAACCAAAAAAGTATCTATTCTGGCTTGAACTGTAGCTAAATACTCAATATCATAAGGTCCTTTGTTGCTTCCACCAGAACCGGCAGCATTATAATGAACTGCCGAAGGGCGTGAATTGAAATATTTGTCATCAGTAAAACTTTGTCCGACTTTGGAAAATCCGACGATTTTACCATTTTTTTCTACGATTTCACCTTTTCCATGATTGGGAGCAAGTTGTGCAATTCCAAAAATAACTGCCGGATAGATTACACAGAAAAACATCAGACATAAAACTGTGAGTATCAGTGCGGGAAGAATATGATTTTTAAACATATTAAGCCCCCTAACCCCCGAAGGGGGAACGCAGGGGAAGCGTTTTTTTAGAATTTATTTTTTGAGAAAGTAATCTAATAATTCCCCGCCGTGGCGGGTTAGACGAACAGACCTATCACCAAATCCAATAATTTAATACCGACAAAAGGTACTATTACACCACCCAATCCATAAATCAGCAGGTTGCGTTGCAACAAAGCACTTGCCCCAATGGGTTTATATTCCACTCCTTTGAGAGCCAGTGGAATGAGTGCCGGAATGATAAGAGCGTTAAAAATAACAGCCGATAAAATAGCCGACTGTGGACTATGCAAACCCATGATATTGAGAGCCTGTAATTTTGGAATCGAACTGATAAACAATGCAGGCACTATTGCAAAATACTTGGCTACATCATTGGCAATAGAGAACGTAGTGAGTGTACCACGTGTCATCAGCAGTTGTTTGCCAATTTCAACTATTTCAATGAGTTTAGTAGGGTCGTTGTCTAAATCTACCATGTTGCCGGCTTCTTTGGCTGCCTGTGTACCGGAGTTCATAGCCACGCCTACGTCTGCCTGGGCAAGAGCAGGAGCGTCATTCGTACCATCGCCCATCATCGCCACTAATTTGCCCTGAGCTTGTTCGGCACGTATGTAGTTCATTTTGTCTTCAGGTTTGGCTTCTGCAATAAAATCATCAACGCCAGCTTTGGTGGCTATGTATTTGGCAGTGAGAGGGTTGTCGCCAGTTACCATTACGGTTTTTACGCCCATCTTGCGTAAGCGTTCAAAACGTTCCTGAATGCCTGGTTTGATAATGTCTTGTAGTTCAATAACACCCAATACTTTTTCATTTTCGGCAACAACAAGAGGCGTTCCACCATTGGCAGCAATTTCTTTTACTTTGAGTTCTGTTTCAGCCGGAAACTCATTGCCTGCTCTCTGGACAAGATTTTTAATAGCATCAAAAGCTCCTTTGCGAATACGTCGGTCGCCGATGTTTACTCCACTGCTTCGGGTTTCAGCAGTAAACCTGATAAATGTAGCCCCACCCCAGCTCTCTCCGGAGGAAAGAGAGTTAGGATTTGTCAAAAAAGCAGTGATTTGAGATGACAATTTTAGGTTTTCTTCTTCGGCGAGGGTTTGAGAAAGGCTGATTACAGATTTGCCTTCAGGCGTTTCATCAGACAGCGAACTCAATAAGCAAGCTTCTATAAAAGTCGTTTTATCTATGCCGGTTGCCGGATAAAAATGAGTAGCTTTCCGGTTTCCAATGGTAATAGTTCCGGTTTTATCTAAAAGCAAGGTATCAATATCTCCGGCAGTTTCTACGGCTTTGCCTGACTTGGTAATGACATTGGCACGCAAAGCCCTGTCCATGCCTGCAATTCCGATAGCAGAAAGCAATCCTCCAATGGTAGTTGGAATCAGACAAACGAAAAGCGAGATAAAAGCTGCAATGGTAATCGGGGTTTGGGCATAATCGGCAAAAGGTTTTAGGGTGACACAAACGATAATAAAAACCAGGGTGAATCCTGCCAGTAGAATGGTAAGGGCTATTTCATTGGGTGTTTTCTGACGACTGGCTCCTTCCACCAGGGCTATCATTTTATCGAGAAAACTCTCTCCGGGCTGAACGGTTACCATTACTTTGATTTTATCAGAAAGTACTTTGGTTCCGCCGGTTACAGAAGATTTATCGCCACCGGCTTCCCGGATGACAGGTGCAGACTCGCCGGTGATGGCAGATTCATCAATCGTAGCAAGTCCCTCTGTAATTTCGCCATCTGCCGGAATAATATCTCCGGTTTCGCAGATAAAAATATCGCCTTTTCTGAGAGAAGCTGAAGAAACCAATTGAATTTCATCTGATTTTACAAGCAGTTTTGCCTGAGTTTCCTGGCGGGTTTTCCTGAGACTGTCAGCCTGAGCTTTACCACGGGCTTCGGCAATGGCTTCGGCAAAATTGGCAAACAGTAAGGTTAAAAACAGTACCAGAAATACAGTAAAATTATAACCAAAACCACCTTCGGAAGTATCTCCGAACAATGTTTGCAAGCACACTACCAGCATTACGAAGGTTCCGATTTCTACGGTAAACATCACCGGATTGCGGAACATGATTTTGGGATTAAGTTTGACAAAAGATTGCAATAGGGCTTCTTTTATCATATTTCCCTGAAATAAAGACGTATTTTGATTTTTTGACATCGCCTGAACGATTTTAAATTGATTAAATGCTTGGATTACATTGAAAAGAATTCAGCAAAAGGACCTAAAACCAGTGCCGGAAAGAACGATAAGGCAGCTATGATAAAAATGACAGCAAAGACCATTACTCCGAAAGTAAGAGTATCTGTCCGAAGTGTTCCTGCCGATTCCGGGATGTATTTTTTATTTGCCAGTATGCCGGCAATTGCCAGTGGACCTATAATCGGCAGATAGCGACTGAGAATCAGTACAATACCACAGGTAATATTCCAGAATGGATTATTATCGCCAAGCCCTTCAAAACCTGAGCCATTGTTGGCAGACGAAGAAGTATATTCATACAGCATTTCTGAAAAGCCGTGAAAACCGGGATTGTTGAGCCATCCAGACGCTTTTTGCCCCACACCGTCAGCATTGGCAAACCACCAGCCCATATTGACATCTTGTGCTACCAGCCAGCTCGACAAAGCAGTAAAAGCAAGAATCAGCAAGGGATGCAGCAATGCTATAAGGGTAGCTATTTTCATTTCCTTCGCTTCTATTTTTTTACCTAAAAACTCAGGTGTTCTCCCCACCATTAATCCTGAAATAAAGACAGCAATGATGATAAAGACATAAAAGTTAAGAAACCCAACTCCAACCCCTCCATAAAAAGCATTTATCATCATATCCAGCATTTGCATAGCTCCCGAAATGGGAGTCATGGAATCGTGCATGGCATTGACAGAACCGTTAGAAGTAGCCGTAGTGGTAATACCCCAAAAGGCTGAAGCAGCCGACCCGAAACGAACCTCCTTGCCTTCCATGCTTCCCATAGGCTGAGTAATACCCATTTTATCCAGAGCCGGATTGCCTTGCATTTCAAAATAGACAGAGGGTATCATCAAACACAAAAATCCAAAAGTCATAACCCCAAAAATCATCCAGGCAAGGCGTTTTTTATTCAGGTAATACCCTAATGCAAAAATCATAGCTATCGGAATGAGCAGGATATATATATTTTCGAGAAGGTTGGTCAGGTAATTGGGATTTTCCATGGGATGGGCTGAATTTACCCCAAAATAACCTCCACCATTGGTTCCAGCTTGTTTGATAGCAATCATGGCAGCCGCCGGTCCTCTTGAAACTTGTACTGTATCACCTTGCAGGGTAACTAAGGTTGATTTCCCTTCCAGCGTCATGGGTGTTCCGTTGAAAACCAAAATAACGGCTCCGACTATGGAAAGAGGTAATAGAATACGGGTACAGCTTTTAATAAAATAATTGTAAAAATTGCCGAGTTGGCTTGTTTTGCGTTCTTTCATGGCATTAAAAACAACAGCACAAACCGCCATACCTGCTCCGGCAGAAACAAACTGAAAAAACATTAATCCAAAAATCTGTGATAAATAACTGACTCCTGTTTCTCCGGAATAGTGCTGTAAATTACAGTTTACTACAAAACTGATAACTGTATTAAAAGCCAAATCGGGGGTCATTGAAGGATTCCCATCAGGATTAAAAGGCAACCACCCCTGATTCATCAGCAAAAACATACCGAATAAAAACCAGACTAAATTGAGTGTAAGCATGGCTGCCAAATGCTCCTGCCAGGTCATTTCCTGTCTGGAATTGAGGCGGGAAACTTTGAAAAAAAGATTTTCTACCGGAGCTAAAAAATCCGACCATGTGCTGTTACCTGCATAGACATCTGCAATATATTTCCCGAATGGAATAGCCAGTGCTATGGTTAAGGTAAATATGAATACTATTCCAAGTATTTCTGTCATAATATTAAAATTTTTCAGGTTTTAAGAGTACATAAACCAAATAGCCGAAAACGGCAAGAGCGAGTACAAAAAGGATGTTTATCATATTTTTTCAAAAAATTTAATAGTTCCGAAAAACAAAGCGAAACAAGCCAGTCCGGTCAGAAGTAAAATGACAGTTATCATGATTTTAAATGTTTTTGAGTAGTCTTATGCCAAACCTGTTCCAAAAATTCAAATAGCTGATAGTCAGATACACAAAAACTTTATAATGAAAAAAGCCTTCTGTTTTGGGAGGCTCATTTTTCATTTTGAAAAGGTTATTTAATTTTGAACACTTACTGCACTTAAAACAAAGTCACTTTGCCATCTCTCAAAAAAGAAATCAATACACTGCACCTTTGGGCAATTGCAGTCGGATTAGTCATCTCCGGTGAGTATTTTGGGTGGAATTATGGTTGGGCTGCTTCCGGGACTATTGGGTTTCTTATTTCTACTCTTATTGTCAGCATTTTATACATTACCTTTATTTTCAGTTATACAGAACTGACCGCCATCTTTCCGGATGCAGGCGGACCTTTTACGTATGCCCGGCAGGCAATGGGTGATTGGTGGGGTTTTATTGCCGGTTTTGCCACGCTGGTAGATTTTTTGCTTGCACCACCTGCTATTGCATTTGCTTTGGGAAGCTATGCCCATTTTCTGATACCACAATTACCGGTAGTGCCAGTTGCCATAGCTATGTATGTGGTTTTTATTATTGTAAATCTGCTTGGCATTGGCGAAGCAGCTCGTTTTTCTTTAATTGTTACCTTGCTGGCTGTTGGTGAAATTGTATTATACCTTGTTCTGATTTTACCTGCTTTTAAATTACAAAACTTTACTGCTCATAATCCTCAGCAAACAGGTTTGGGAGAAGTTTTTGCCGGATTGCCTTATGCAGTATGGTTTTTTGTTGCCATTGAAGGGGTGGCAATGGTAGCCGAAGAAGTGAGAAACCCGCAAAAAACCATTCCCAAAGGTTATATTCTCAGTATTCTGACCTTAGTAATACTCGCTTTGGGAATTATGATTTTGAGTGGTGGAGTAGGTGACTGGCGGTTGCTTTCTGAAATAGACCACCCTTTGCCCGAAACGCTGGGAATGGTTTTTGGTAAGGAAAGTGGCTGGGCAAAGGTATTTACCAGTCTCGGGCTTTTCGGACTGATTTCTTCTTTTCACAGCAATACCATCGGGTATTCCCGACAAATTTTTGCTCTTGCCCGGGAAGGATTTCTGCCTTCCCGACTTGCCCGACTCAATCGTTTTCATACTCCATACATGGCACTGATAGGTGGTGGTATTATTGGATTTCTGATAATCGGGGTAATGACATGGCTTAACGGGAAGACAGATGAAATTATTATCCTATCGGTATTGGGAGCTATTGTAATGTATATCACCAGCATGATAAGTCTGCTTGTTCTCCGCAAAAAGCAACCTAATTTACCTCGTCCGTTCCTTACTCCTTTTTATCCTGTTTTTCCGTGGATAGCTATTTTGCTTTGTCTCTTGTGTGTTGTTGCCATTATCTGGTATCATTGGGCAGTGAGTCTTATTTTTTTTGGAATGATGGCAATTTCTGCTTTTCTTTTTAGTTTCAGACTCCGTAACTCATCTAAAAAATAAACAAAGATTTTTATGCAATACCTCATTAATGCTTATGACTACACAGATTCTCAAGCCCTTGAACGGAGAATGTCTGTAAGACCTTTTCATCTGGAAGGAGCTAAAAAACTGAAAGCAACTGGCAATTTTATCATCGGCGGGGCAATGTTGGATGAAGCAGGTAAAATGATTGGTTCTGTAATGATTCTTCAGTTTGATACAGAAGAGGCTTTTCAGGAGTGGTACGACAACGAACCTTATATCAAACAGGGTGTTTGGGAAAAAGTAGAAGTCAAACCTTTTCGGGTGGCTGATGTGTGATTTTTTGTCTTGCCAGAAGTTCAAAATTTTCATTATCGATACTGCTCTATTATCTTCCGTTTTTTTATTATTGAATCTATATTTTTCATGAAATCATTTTCTTTTCTTTCTCTCAGTGGAAAACTGTTGCTGGTTTTCTGCTGTTTTTTAGTTTGTACTGCCAATACCTTTGTCAAGCCTAAAAAAGACATTGCTGTAATCGGGTATTATGCTGGTAACGGTCAGGAAATTGACAAATACCCTGTTGAAAAGCTCACCCATCTTATTTTCTCTTTTCTGCACCTCAAAGGCAACGAACTGGCAGTTGATAGTAAAAATGACAGTATTACCATCAAACATCTGGTTGAACTGAAAAAGAAAAATCCGAGACTCAAAATTATCTTATCATTAGGTGGCTGGACTGGCTGCTATACCTGTTCGGGAGTCTTTTCGACAGAGAAGGGAAGAAAAGATTTTGCTGTTTCTGTCAAGAATCTTCTGGTTTATTTCAAAGCCGACGGATTAGATTTGGATTGGGAATATCCTGCCATTCCGGGTCCACCCGAACATCCTTATATGAAAGAAGACAAGCCTAATTTTACGGCACTTGTCAAAATACTCAGACAAACGTTTGGCAGTAAATATGAGCTCAGTTTTGCAGCAGGAGGCTTTTCCAGCTATATCGAAGAATCTATCGAGTGGGAAAAAGTAACACCCCTGCTCGACCGGATAAACCTGATGAGTTATGATTTGGTGCATGGCTACAGCAAAGTAAGTGGGCATCATACAGGACTTTATTCAACGCCTCAACTCAAAGAATCTGTGGACAATGGTGTAAAAATGCTGCTTGCCAAAGGTGTTCCTGCCGACAAAATTGCCATCGGAGCTGCCATGTATGGACGTATCTTTAAACTTGATGCCACCGAAAATAAGGGATTATATCAGCCATGCTCCTTTTTGAAAGGTGTTTCTTACAATGATTTAGAAGGGTTCTTGGCAGAACATCCTACTTTTAAAAAGTACTGGGATGCTACAGCTCAGGCTCCGTATATGTTTTCAGAAGAAGAAAAATGCTTCTTTTCTTATGATGACCCTGAGTCAATGAAACTCAAAACGGAATATGTTATTAAAAATAAACTGAATGGTATTATGTTTTGGCAATTGCATGAAGATAAGCCTCAAAACGGTTTGTTGGATGTGATTGATAAAACGCTGAAAGCGAAGTAATGCCGATTTAAAAAACAAAATGGGTAATAAAGACTTGGTAAGTCTTTAGAAATCATCTCAATTTATAAAATATCTCACAAGACTTGCCAAGTCTGAACACGCAACTTTTAAATGGGTATAAGGTTATGTATTCAGAATATTAAGAAGGTAGATCCCTATTTATCAATGGAAAGTAACAACAAGGTTATATGTAGGCATTATTGTCCAAATGATGATGCTATCAATCCATCTTAAAAAGATAGCATCATCGTTAGTTAAAATTACTTAAATACTACGTTCATATTGATACTTTCAATAGCTGAGTTTTGTAATTGGTAAGCACCTTCATCAAATTTCATAATTACTTCATTGGTTTGCTTAATTACAGCGTCAGAGTTGTATTTAATGTTTTTGGCACGATTATAAGATTTTGCAAGGTTTTTGAAAATCAGTACTCGGGCTTTTACTTTTTCCCGTAATTCGTTGTATTTAGCCACATTTTCCCGAATTATTTTTAGTGACTCCATGATGTTTTTAATATTAGCTTCTCTGGCAAATTCTTTTTCGCGATTGTTCAATACGTCCAACCCACCAGTTTCTTTATCAATTTTTTCTGAAAGAGATAAAAAATAAGCATCAACCCGGTCTTCAAAAAGCCTTCTTATTTCATTTTTAGAAGTTTTTACATTCCCAAGATTATCATAGGTTATTTCACCGGCATTAAAAGACTTGTAGAATCCGGGAAAGTAAGTTATAAGTTTGTTTCTAAACTCATCCAGTTGAACATTGATAGCTTCATCATCTTCATCCAGTTTTTTGAGCTCAGTAAACTTGGCATCAATAAAATTCATAGCCGTTTCCATCTTGAGCTTCGATTCATCTATTTTTTCTTTTCGTACCTTATATTGTCCGGCAAGATTCACAATGGCATTTGGAACAGATAAGGGTTGTGCCACAAAATTGGTAACATTGGCTATCATATTGGCTATGGTATTGCCCATAGCTTGCTTGCGTTGAGCATCCAAATCGGTATAGATTCCTTTTAGAGCATCTTGAAAGTCGGCATAGTTTTCTGGATTTACCAGTTGAAGGTAAGAGGAGCGAGCTTCTCCCCAGGCTGTAAATGCTGAAATATCCTGAGTTTTAGAAATCATATTAATCAGCAAATCTGAAGCATCAAGGTACTGATTTTTCAGGGTTTTAATTTTGTCCAGAATTTCAGCTTTACGATTAAGAATGGCAATTTGTCGTTCAGCCCTTTCAATATCATTGGCTTTAGAGAGTTTTTCTAATAACTCTTTTGATTTCCTTACCTCCTCCTCATACTTAATAACCAGCGAATCTACTTTTGTTGGATTGGGGGCAGTAGCAGTGGGAGTCTGTGAAAAAATAGAAAAACTGCCAGAAAGAAAAATAACTGCTAAAACAATTTTTGCGGTTTGCATGATTTCACTTAAAGTTGGTTTGGTAAAGCAAAGATAGAAAAAAAGCATTTGGATAGAAGAAGTGAGACAAGTGTATTGGATAGTTATAGAAAATATAGGTAAGCAGTTTTGGTTTTATTAAAATCTTTAGAACTGTACTATAAATAAAAGTCTAGTCTGTATCTTCCTTAAGATTTGCACCGAAGACAGTTGTTGTGCATTTTTGCATAAATAACACACACAAATTATGCTTGAAAAAATTCATTCTACAACTGTACTGGCTATACAACACAATGGAGAAGTTGCTATTGGGGCTGACGGACAGGCTACTATGGGAAATACTGTTGCTAAAACTAATGTTAAAAAACTTCGCAAACTTGCTGATGGAAAAGTAGTTGTAGGTTTTGCAGGCTCTACGGCTGATGCCTTTTCACTTCTTGAACGCTTTGACGAAAAGCTTTCTGCCTATAACACCAATATCAAAAGAGCAGCCATTGAACTTGCTAAAATGTGGCGTACAGACCGTTATCTGCGTCATCTGGAAGCCATGATGATTGTGGCAAGTAAAGACGAAATTTTGGTTGTTTCGGGAACTGGTGATGTGCTGGAGCCTGACAACATGGTGGCTTCAATTGGTTCTGGAAGTATGTATGCTCAGTCAGCAGCTCTTGCACTCAAAAAACATGCTCCTCATCTTACAGCAGAAGAAATGGTGAGGGAAAGTCTTCATATTGCAGCCGATATTTGTATTTATACCAACCACAATCTGCTTCTCGAGGTATTGAAGTGATTTTTGATATATGTGGGCTATTTTTTGATTTGTCTTAACAATAAGATAATTTTGGCAATATTTTAAATTGCTCTTATGGATAACACTCCTCCTACTATTAAACTTTTTATTGTTGATGACCACGATACAATACTAAAAATGCTCAAAAAGTTTTTTGAACGAAAGGAAGGTTTTCAGGTATATGCTTTTGATTCAGGTGAGGCTTGTATTAACAGTATGAACCTAAATCCTGATATAATTATTTTAGATTATGAGTTGTTATATGGTGGAGGTAAGCTTAATGGCAGGGATGTAGTAGATAAAATTCAGGAAATGGAACAAAATCCGAAGATTATCATGCTTACAGGGCAGGAAAATGGAAAAGCAGTACTTGAACTGATTAACAAAGGCATCCGTGATTATATCATCAAAGATGAAAATGCCTTTACAGAACTCGAAGATGCGGTTGATGAGTTTATAAAGCAGAAGTTTGGTTTTGAAAATGGAGAAGAAGAGTCTTCCTAAATTAGATTGACAAGTTTTATAATAAATGAATTAACCAGAGAGACTCAATTCTCTGGTTTTTTGGTGAATATACTCAGGAGTTTTCAAATTCAATCTTTTTGTATCTGATTTAACAAAGGTGCTTTTTGCAGCCATTGATTTTCTTGTAAGTATATCTTCTATCTTCAAAAATCATAGGAGAGGGTTTTGTGCTTTGAATATGAGTACTTTGTGCCTTTGATGACTCTCTTTAGATTGTTCAAATTCTTATTTATACCGATTTAAAAAATAGAATGCGTAATCAAGACTTGGTAAGTCTCTGAGAACCGTCTCAATTTATACAATTTTTCTCAAGACTTGCCAAGTCTGAACATGCAACACAACTCTTTAATCGGTATTCGTTTCTCGAAAAGACCATCCTTCGCCTTGAAGTAAGTTCATTCACAAATCAAACTCTAATATTAGCTCCAAGAAAATATTGGTGTATGTTGTAATAGTTTTTCTTAAGGTAGTGATAAATCCATAGCTTGAAAATTGTCTTTATTTTTGGATTTCTGGAAAATACCAAATAGTCAGGGCTTTCAAAAGAGAAGTCTTAGCATTTTTAGGAAACTTTTCACTAAATGTCATGCTTGCCTTGTTTCGGTCTCATACTTGTCTTTTGCGAGTAATTGCCTAAGTTTGTTGGTTTCTTTTTTCTGGTCAAGTGCCGAATAAAAAACTAAAAAAGACTGGATAAGACTTGAATATTTTTTGGGAAAGAATAGTTTAATTGTGCCTGATGGAAAAAATCGGTGTAAAGTGAATTGTTTTTTTATAAAATTATTCTAATTCAGGTAGTTAACCAGTGTATGCTAACCTAAACTTTAATCATTGTGATTTATTTTGTGACAGCCATTCATACTGACAGTGGCAAAACGCTTGTAAGTGCTATACTAACTCAGGCACTCGGAGCCGGATATTGGAAACCGGTTCAGGCTGGTTTCCCAACAGATACGGAAATTGTAAAATCATTGGTTACCAATCCGGAATGCCGTTTTTTTACTGAAAACTACCGACTTCAGATGCCTGCATCGCCACATCTGGCAGCCAAAGCTGAGGGCGTAGAAATTCAGTTGAGAAATATCCGTTTGCTGGGTTTTAAGGAACATCTGGTGATAGAAGGGGCAGGAGGGGTGTTAGTACCTTTGAATGATTCAGAGTTTGTTATTGATATTGCCACAAGATTTCAGGCAGAAATTATATTGGTTTCGGATACATATCTGGGAAGTATCAACCATACACTTCTAACGTACAGAGAACTTGAGAGGCGAAATCTGAAAATAAGGGGTATTATTTTCAACAGAGTTTCAGATGGAGCCACCGAAGACATTATTCTCAGCCATACCGGCTTACCCTGTCTGTTGCGAATAAAGCAGGAAACTGAAGTTACGCCGGCTTTGGTAGCAACTTATGCCGAAGAACTGAAAAAAAATTTAATCAGGTTTTAAAGCAATTATTGCATTGTTTAATGGTTACATTGTTACATTCGCTCTTAACAACAATACCACAATCAAACAATACAGCAATTTAATAATCAACTTTAAAGTAAAGACATTTTGGAAACGCATGCAGAAAAAAAAACAGTAGAATATTTAACAGAAGCCGACCGAAAATACATTTGGCATCCTTATACGCCCTTGTTGCCACAGGCTGATATTTTGCCGGTTGTAAAGGCAGAAGGCTGTTACCTTTATCTGGAGAACGGACGTAAAATTCTGGATGCTGTCAGTTCGTGGTGGGTAAACCTTCATGGACACAGCCATCCGTATCTGGCAGAAGCAATATATAAGCAGGCTCTTAGCCTTGAGCATGTTATTTTTGCCGGATTTACCCACCAGCCTGCCGTAAACTTAGCTACACGTCTGCTTGAGATTTTACCGTATAACCAAAGCAAGGTTTTTTATTCGGACAATGGAAGTACTGCGGTAGAGGTAGGCTTGAAAATGGCTTTTCAATATTGGCATAATAAAGCAAATCCCCGAAAGAAAGTTATAGCTTTATCTGGGGCTTATCACGGTGATACCTTTGGATCAATGTCAGTAGGCAGTCGTAGCTTTTTTACAGAGCCTTTTTTCCCTTTTTTATTTGATGTAACATTTGTAGATGTAAAATCAGAGACAGTTCTTGCTGACTTTCAAAAACTGGTTCAATCTGATGATAGTGCTGCTTTTATTTTTGAACCCCTGGTGCAGGGTGCAGGAGGAATGCAAATGTATGATGCCTGCTTGCTTGATAATTTGATAAAAATAGCTCAGGCAAACGATGTTATTTGTATTGCTGATGAAGTAATGACAGGTTTTGGCAGGACGGGCAAACTTTTTGCCTCAGATTATCTTACATGCCAGCCCGATATCATTTGTCTTTCCAAAGGATTAACCGGAGGTTTTATGCCACTGGGTGTAACTACCTGTACAGATGCAATTATTGAAGCATATCAGAGTGAAGATGTACTAAAAACCTTCTTTCATGGACATTCTTATACGGCAAACCCGCTTGCCTGTGCTGTAGCCAGTGCCAGCCTTGATTTATTGCTGGATTCAGAATGTAAGAAAAGTATCAATCGTATAGCGGAGAAACACAAACTTTTTGCCGGAAAAATTCGTAATCATAAGCGTGTAAAAGAGGTAAGAAATTTGGGTACTATATTGGCAGTAGAGATTCAGACAGGTGGTGAAGGAAATTATATAGATGAAATAAGAAATGATTTATATCGTTTCTTTCTTGACAGAAATTTATTGCTCAGACCTTTGGGAAATGTAATTTATCTCATTCCGCCTTATGTTATTTCAGACACCGAACTAGATATTATTTATAAGGCTATTGAAGAATTAATGAGTAAGTTATAAAAGTTTTTGATTACGAATACGAAGTAAAAACAACTCCATCGAAACAAAAATGGTGCTATGAGTAATGAAGTGAAGTCATGTGAATTATATAATTATTCCCTGAAAATTATTTTCTCTTTCCTTTTCAGTTACTTTGTTCTGGTAAGTAGTTTTGCCCAGTCTTTTCAGCCCGAATTTCAGACAGGTAATCTCCCTAATATTCTGCAAACCTTTTCAGATCGTGAAGAACTTCGCAGACAGGCATTGATGGTGGTAAATTTTAGTACTGAAAAGCATTATACAGCAGTTCACTCTGTTATTATCAATAACAACAGTTCCCGTACTTCCCGGTTTGGTTTTATTGATTCAGTGCAGATAGGACAGTGGAACTACAATCCTGAAAAGGGAAAGGTAAGACAGACTTTTAAAAATGCTGTATTGTCTGGAGAAAAAACAAAAGGAATCATCCCTTTAGAGTATCAGTATGAATTTGAAACTTCACCTGATAAAAAGCACTTTTTGGTATATCGTTACGATTACAGTCAACCCGTTTTATATGCTAATTTGTTTTTGTTGGATTCTGCCCTGACTGTGATTTATAAAACCTCACTTCCGGTAGATGATGGTTCTACGGTGCATAGCTTTCATGTGCTTGATTCTGGCGAAATTATTATGCTGGGCAGTGTGGCAGACCAAAATCTGGATGTATTTATCATCAATCCAAAATCAGAATATCCTGAAGTAATTTCCTTGGAAGCCAATGTTCTCAAACGCCGGAGTTTCAGATTTTTTTCTGCAGGAGGTAAAACTTTTTCAGTAGCCAACCTTTGTGAAGATGAAGCCGGAAATCTGGAAGGAGTGATGGTAGCTGATTTTGATATGACTAAAAGAAAAGCTGCCAGCATTATATATCATCCTTTTACAGATGAGTTTGTTAATAAAATTACCCAGTCTGCTCAGACAGGTTTTTATGATATTGCTGAATTTAGCATAAACGAAGCCCATGAAATAGCTTTGACCCTTGAAAAACGTGCTATTCTTTCTACTGCCTACACTTATGCTCCCTATCAGGCAAATGACATATTACTGTGGAAACCCCGCCAGCAAAAAGTAGAAAAAGGCAATAAAATCAGTGTGGAAATCTTTTTGGGTGGCAGGTTGGTCAGGGAAGAATTTGTGAAATGATGATTGTTAAATTATTTCTTGGTGGAAGAAAGTCTCGCCAAATGATAAATAAACAATTGTCTCCAATAAACGTCAGCCATTTCCGTTTCAAAAACTATACGTCTCCTTAAATGGAGAAAAATGTCGTGTGTATCTTTATATCCAGCCAGAGAACAGGTTAGCAGTTTTCTCATGTAATCAGCAAAAATATGACCTGATTCTTTCATTGTATTTAGGGTTCTCCCTTCCCATAATTTCTTTATTCTTTTTAAATCATTAACCACTTCTTTGTTCTGAGCAGGAGTAATAGCTATTTTCTCATAGACACCTTCTTCTTTGCCAACATAAGCACTGTCTTTTCCAAAGATGATGGTTCTTTTAAAAAATGGAATTTCAGCCTTTTCCCAGTTTTCTTTAAATAAATCTGCCAGATAGGTAAGCGTCAGGGTGCTGTCTCCTTTTTCAATGATGATAGCAGAAGGCAAACAAGCATAATCAAATTTTGGATAATCACATTGGTTGATAAGCTCTTTCTCTCTGCCTGTTTTGCAGTTTATAATAGTTACAGATAAAACATATTTTTTGTTAGCACCTAAGTCTTTCTCCACATAACCTGAAACTGTGTAGGGCTTTCGGGGATTATTGGTAAAAACAAAGATGCTGCTTTTGTCTGTACAGGGGTTAGTTTTTGTTACCACCTGGCTTTGCTGGGCTAAAGCAAAACCAGATGGCAGCGTGATTGTAAAAAAATAGATTACTTTTTTTATGGAAGAATATCGAATCATTAGTTTTCAGTTAATTTTTTGTGAAATTTAGCTGATATTCCAAGATATTAAAACGGCATTTTGATACGGAAAGCCATACCTGAATAACTCTCATTCTGAAACGAACCAACTACTTCTACACCAATTCCCAGAAAAGTAATACCTCCCTGCAAGCCGTAACCCACTTCTACATACCGATTACCCTGGTCGATGGCATTGAGGTAATTGACAAACAGATTTTCTTTTAGTCCCAGCAGGCGTAGTGGGGTGATACTGGTTAATAAGAGTTTCTGGAAATCATCATTTACATGCAATTCAAAGTAGTTTTTGGCAGTGCTGAACTGGTAATAATTTAGGTTACGGAACGAATCAAAGCTGGCAGAGGTAAAAATAGTCTGGTTGCCATTAAAGTGCTTGTAGTCAATAAAATACTTCGGTTTATCCAGAAAAGTACCAATCCGGGCATTGATGTGTAAATCACCAAGTTTCTGCAATTCCCAGTTTTGGTCGTAGCCCAGTTCCAGTTGTGAAAAACGACTTTCTTCCAGCAATCCAAATTTGCCTTTTAATATAAAAGTCGGTTTACGGCGGTTAATAGAATATTTCAAATCGTTGTATTTCCCCGCTTTAGCAAACGGACGAAATCTTATCGAAGCATTTAAAATCAAGGAATTGTGTCTTAAAAACCGAGATGACTCTAATTCTGTACTGGTAGGATTATTGGGTGTGTAGGCTTTATCTGCCCGGTCATTCCAAGGTTTTAAATGGTTGTTTCCGAGAGAATCCCGCTGGGCAAATTCCAGATTGGTAAACAAAGTCAGCTTTTCATTGATACGCTGGTTATAAGTAGCATTTACAAAGGTCTTTTCATAGAGTTTCATGTAGTTTTCTTCACGTATCAGCGAATAAAACGTATTCATAAAAGGTGTAATCGGATTTTCGTTATTAAACTGATAAACAAAACGCCCGGCAGACAATCCAATTCGGCTTTCAAGCTGGTTAAATAAGTAGTTTACACCTACAGTTCCGTTTAATTGTGTTCTGGCAAATTCGTACCTCAATGTTCCCTCCGTTTCAAGACGGTTTTCATACTTATTATAAATGGCGTATTTGATGCGGGCATTGATGTGATAGCCTTCCACAGAATTATAAAAATTGCCCTGTAAATATTCCGCAGCAAGAGGCATGGTTAGTGTCAGACGACGAGGGTAGCCGTACATTACTTCTCTTTTGCCATAATGATAAGTATGACCTGAAAGTAAATGTGTTATTTTAAAATTTGGCAAATTTCGGATAGAGTCTTTTTTAATCTTTTCAGCTTCAGCCACATTGATACTATCGGCTTGTTTATAGCCTTTTACTTCCGTTTCGGTGAGTGGTACCTGTCTTTCATTATCCCAAAAGTCATTGTTGCGTTTGGTCGCCATTGAATCAACTGTAAGCGAGTAATCTGCTACAAGGTCAGGGTCTTCTTTACGGGCTTTTGCTTCTTTTTTGTCTTCTTTTTCAAGTTCTTTGATAGCTTGTCGTGCCTGCTTGCGTGTTACTTGCTGTTGAGTAGCAGCATTGTCTTTCCTTATTTTTTGTGTTTTGAGTTGTTTTGCCTGAGCTTTATCAATTTTTTCATCTATTACGGTAGGTTGTTTGTGGTATTTTTGATTAACCTGCACATTATAATCCCTGACATTGGTGACATATTTCCCTTCAAATTCAATTCCTAACGCCCCAATTACAAAGCCTGACTCAAAATAAACCGGCATCCACACGTCCTTAAAGGGTGAATACAACTGTTTAAAACTGAACTTCCCACTCTCGTTGGCAAACTTTACATCAAGACTGTGAACAGCCCAGGTATCTTCTATTACATTAATAGTACCAGTAAATACATTTTCTCCCTGCGATTTAGGAATTACACTGATTTTATTAACCCTCACTCCCCGGTCTTCAAATTCGCCTTCATATTTAAAACGGTAATAAGCAAAAGCAGACGGTGAAAGGGGCGAAATCATGGTACCGGTACTCTTATTGTCATAAATATTTATATTCCCAAAGTTGATAATCCCGGAGCCTTGTGATTTTAACTGTGCCGGGAAATTATCTCTTTTTGAGATGATTTTTTCCTTAATCGTGCCAGGTTGTTTAAAAGTGACATCATTGATGGATTCCATTACATAAACCTGCCCAATTTTTAATCCTGTTTCTTTTTCTATTTTTTTCCCTGCAATCCACTTTACCGGTCCAGACAAATCTCTGATTTTACCAGTCCCTTTCACATACGTCCGGGCAGAGTAACTGTCTGTTTCGAGTAAATGATAGCGTGCCATAGAAATGGTTTTCCGCATGATAGTGTAAGCCGGGTCTTCCCGACCTGCCGTTACATTGACCTCCGACAAATCAAGTGATTGCTCTTCCAGTATTATATCCAGTGTTATTATTTCAGATTTGATTTCTACACGTTTAGTCTGTGTTTTATGACCAAGGTATTGAAAAACAATTTCATAGCTACCTGCTTCAAGACTCAGTTCATACTTGCCTTCTTCATTGGCAATAGTTCCTTTCGTTGTGCCTTTTACCTGAATAGTTGCAAAAGAAAGTATTTCATTTTTGGTGTTTTTAATAGTTCCCCGAATGCCTCCGGCAAATGAAAGTAATGAAGTAAAAATGAAAATAAAGATGAGTGTAAATGTAGTTCTGAACATAGACAAGACGCTGAAAATAGGTTAAAAGAAAAAAAGATTGTACTCCACATTTCACAAACAAGATGCCATATCAGGGGTGTACGTTGTCTGGCATCTGTAAAAATACATAAAAGGGAGAGAACAAAGACAAGAGGCAAATAATAAAGGATAGATAAAAAACAGTTATTGGAATGAGCTTCTTTATTTGGTGTCTCTCAGTTGCCCTTTCCTCTTCTTTATCGTGGTTTTTTAGCTTTTTAACCTTAATTAACATTCTTTCCAACAAAATTAACCTCCTGCTACAAATGCATCTTTTACTTTTGAACAGTATTTTCATTAATTACTCTTTCAGATGAAAAAAATTATCCTCTTTTTTCTTTTTTTATTTTCACAAATGGCATTTGCCCAGCGATTTACACTCCGTGGTACGGTCGTTGATTCTGCTTCAAAACCACTTGAGATGGCGACAGTAACTTTGCTTTCTGTAAAAGATTCTTCGCTTATCAGTTTTGAAAGAACCAATGAAACCGGTTTTTTTGAAATCAAAAATATTCCCTCAGCCAGCTACCTGCTCAAAATTACTTATGTGGAATACAAGCCTTTTGCAAGGGTTATTTCTCCAACCAGTGAAGTTTTGGATATGGGAAAAATTCAGATGAAGTCGTCATCTGTGCTTGATGAGGTCGTTGTTAAAGCTGAGAAACCACCTGTAACAGTAAAACGTGATACCATTGAATTTAATGCAGGTTCTTTTAAGGTAAAACCCAATGGAAATGTAGAAGATTTATTGAAAAAACTACCGGGCGTGCAGGTGGAACGTGATGGAACCGTAAAAGTGCAGGGAGAAGAAGTGAAAAGAGTAATGGTAGATGGTAAAGAATTTTTTGGAACAGACCCTAAACTGGCTACCCGTAATCTGCCTGCTGATGCCATAGAATCGGTAGAAATGTTTGATAAAAAGTCTGACCAAACGGTATTTTCTGGAATTGATGATGGACAACGTGAAAAAACCATTAATCTGAAACTGAAAGAGAAAAATAAGAAGGGGATGTTTGGCAATGCAATGGCAGGTGCAGGAACCAATGAACGATTTGAAACCAAACTCAGTCTGAACCGGTTTAGCAAAAAACGTCAGTTTTCGTTGCTGGAAATGGGAAATAACACAAACCAACAGGGTTTTTCACCAAGTGAGTATCTGAGTTTTTCGGGAGATTTGCAGCGTATGGCAAGTGGTGGAGGTGGTACTGTAACCATTAACGGTGGAGGAGGATCATCAGGTGTTCCTCTTAACTTTGGAGGCAGAACATACGGATTTATGAGAAGCTGGGCTGGAGGCTTGAATTACAATGAAAAACTTTCTAATAAAACAGATCTTCAGAGCAACTATTTCCTGAATGCGATTAAACACGATGTGGCTTCTGATTTGACACGTGAGAATTTTACCCCAAAAGGGAATAATACTTTAAAACAAAATACTCTTCAAAATAATACAAATACCACACATCGCTTAAATCTGACTTTAGACCATAAAATAGATTCACTTAACTCTCTGAAACTTACGTCAAATATCACCTATTCTGAAACTGAATCAAATGTTAGAAGCAATTCAAGGTCACTTAACAGTGCAAATGATACGATTAATGATGGAAACAGGGTTTCGCTTTCAGAAGGCTCAAATGTAACTGTTAATTCTAACCTGTTGTTTCGGCACCGTTTCAGGAAAAAAGGAAGAACACTATCAGTAAATGCTCTGTTTACAGTTAATGATAAAAAAACTACCGGAACACTGAATACTATTACAAATTTTTATCAGCCAAAAGATTCGACATACATACAGAATCAAACCAACGGACAAACCACCGATTCTTATTCCTATGGTGCTACTATAAATTATACAGAACCTATCGGCAAGAGAAAGTACCTGGAGGTAGCCTATAATTTCCGACAGACCAATAACCGGGTAAACAGAGATGTATATGACTGGATAAATAATGAAAGTTTTTTTAATTCAAATCTTAGTAATAAATACAACAATGATTATACCTACCATCGTCCGGGCGTGAGTTTCAGAATTAATCAGAAAAAGTATACTATTTCTGCCGGGGCAAATTTACAGGCTTCCAGTCTGAATGGTGAATTGATAACTACAAATACCATAGTTGATAAAACTTTTACCAACGTATTACCCAATTTACGATTTAACTATGATTTTGCACAAAGTAAGCGTCTGCGTTTTGATTATGAAACATCAGTACAGGAACCAACAATTAGTCAATTGAATCCATTTGTTGATAAATCTGACCCGCTCAATATTTCAACCGGAAATCCTGATTTACGACCTGAATACAAACATAACTGGCGGTTGAATTATTTTTCTTTTGACCCGGGTAAGTTTATTAACTTTTTTGGTAGAGTAAATGCTTCTTATACCAGTAATAATATTGTAACATCACAGACGACTGACGAAAATCTGGTTAGAACCTCAAAACCTGTAAATCTGGGCGAAAACTTTACATTGAGCAGTAATTTTAATTTTGGTTTTCCTGTTAAAAAACTCAACAGTCGTTTTAATCTGGGTACAGGAGGAGATTATAGCAAAGGTCTAAACTTGCTTAACGGAGTTTCAAATCATCTTACCCAGAAAACCTTATCTGGTACTTTTCGGTATGATTATACTCTGAAAGAAATTATTGACCTGGGTTTGTCTGCCAACCTGAGTCGTCAGTTCACAGAGTATGAACTCAGCACTGCTGCTAATCAGACTATTGACAACCAAACCTATGCTGCGGATCTTAATATTACTTTGCCCAAAGGATTTCAGCTTGGAACATCTTTTGATTATATGTTTTATCAGAGCAAAAGCAATAATTTTAGTCAGCAGATTCCGATTTGGAATGCCTCCATCTCCAAATTTATCCTGAAAAACAAAGCCGGAGAACTTAAGATTGCAGGTGTAAACTTACTCGACAGAGCTATTGGTGTAAATCAGAGAGCACAAGTCAATTATATTGAACAGGAACGTATTACTTCACTAGGTAGATATTTTATGATAAGTTTTACTTATGTTCTTAACAAAGCTCTCAACCCTATGAATGGAAGAGGAAACGGAAACCGAAATTTCAGAATGATGGGTCCCGGACCTGGTCCTGGAGGAAGACCCTGATAGTTCTCTGATATCACTTAAACTCAAAGCCCGATTTTGTAAGAGTCGGGCTTTAAGTGTTTATATACAAAAGTTATTTTTAAGAAAAAAGATACCTTTTTACTTTTTGAGCAACAAATTACTTGGTCTTGGTATGGGTATTTGAATATTCTTAATTCTCTTGTCCAGAATAAATCTTGGATTATTTCTGTAAACAAAAATCTCTAAAATTCATTTCTATTATTTGTAATTAGTCTAAATAAATTATATTTGCCTCAAAATTATATTTATTTAGACTAATTAAATTATTTATGAAAAAGATTACTATACTGCTTATTTTATTATTTCAGGTAAGCGTAGCTGTATTTTCTCAGGAGTCAAGGTCTGTTATAAGCGGGCTAATTGTAGATAATAACAATCAACCATTATCAGGAATCAATGTTATACTCAAAGAAAATCACACTGGAAGTGTCACAGATGGAAGTGGAAATTTTCGTATTAGTAATGTAAAAGCTGGAAAATATGTTTTAAAAGCATCAGGTGTAGGATTTGAACCTGTAGAAAAACAAATTTTAGTTACAGCAGGCGAAGATTTGGTTATAAATTTTACTTTAACATCAGCAAACAGTCAGCTACAGGAAGTTACCATCACAGAGCAACTTAGCAGCTATAAAACCGATACAGTTTCATCAACCCTACGTTTGCAAACTCCTTTACTTGAAATACCCCAAAACATTCAGGTGATCAACAAATCTTTACTCGAAGACCAGCGTATTTTTGATATGCTTGAAGGTGTAACCCGTAATGTGAGTGGCGTAACCCGTGGAGAACATTGGGATAATTATGCTTTAATTATGATGAGGGGCTCACAGATTCCTGCTTTTCGTAATGGCATGAATGTACAGATGCCATTTGGTCCGTTGACCCAGGATATGTCGATGGTAGAACGTATTGAATTTGTGAAAGGTCCTGCCGGGTTTATGTTAGCCAGTGGTGAACCTGGCGGTTTTTATAATGTCGTAACCAAAAAGCCATTCAATAGGGCAGGAGCGGAAGCTAATTTTACTTTAGGAAGTTTTGATACCTATCGTGCCTCACTTGATATAAATGGTAAACCTGTTGCAAATGGTAAATTGCAGTATCGGATTAATCTAATGGGACAAGAAAAAGGCTCTTTCAGACCTTATGAGTTTAATAACCGATATTCTATTGTACCTGTTATCCGATATATTTTTAATGAAAATACGAGTCTGACGGCAGAATATACCTATCAGCATGTACAAAGTTCTGTTATTGGTTCCAACTATTCTTTTTCTCCCAAAGGTTTTGAAGATTTACCTTATGATTTTACTACGGCAGAGGCAAATCTTGACCCGACTGTTATTCGTGACCAAAGCCTTTTTCTGACATTACATCATAAAATCAATTCAGACTGGCAACTAACCGGACAACTGGCATACCTGAATTACAACCAGACTGGTAGCAGTTTGTGGCCCATTTGGCAGGGTTTGTCTGCAAATGGAGATTTAAAAAGAGGTATATCTATTTGGGATGCCTTGGGATTAGGAAAAATGGGACAGGTATTTGTAAATGGTAATGTAACTACCGGAGCAGTAAGACATAGAATTTTGGGTGGATTGGACATGAGTAACAAACAATACTATGCTGATTGGGCTACAAGCTATGCTCTGAATGGAACTAAAACTTTCAATATTTACAAGCCTGAATATGGTAATGTTCCGGCAGATTCGCTGCCTGCTTTTAACCGTTCCAAAGATATTCGTAATCGGGGAATAAGATATGACCAAAGCTACTCGGCATTATATCTTCAGGATGAGCTACTGTTGCTGGATGATAAACTCAGATTAACCATTGCCGGACGTTATACCAGTATTAAAGACCTTGACCCCTATGCTGCCGGAATAGCCAAAGATGAAAAATTTACACCAAGATTTGGATTGAGTTATTCTGTCAATAAAGAAACCTCTGTATATGGGGTATATGACCAGTCATTTATCGCACAGGCAGGTACTGACTATTCTGGTAAAGGATTTGACCCTCTTACTGGCACAAACATTGAATTTGGAGCTAAAAAAGACTGGTTTGACGGAAAATGGAATACAACACTGAGTGCTTACCGGATTACTAAAAATAATGTACTTACCTCAGATCCTGAACATCTTAATTTTTCTATTCAGTTAGGGCAAACACAGGTACAGGGAATAGAGTTTGACCTTCGTGGTGAAATTGCAAAAGGCTTAAAACTTACTTTTAATTATGCTCTTACTGATTCTAAAGTAACTAAAGATACCGACCCGATTAGGGTAGGGGTGCCTGTCCCGGGTACTGCCAAACACATTACCAATGCATGGCTTTCTTATGTATTACCAGAAGGAACTTTAAAAGGAATAGGTTTATCTCTGGGCTACCAGTGGCAGATAGAGCGTCTTTCGTGGTATGTATTTGATGGAACCAAGCAGCAGATGCCTGATTATTTCAGACTGGATGGTGGCTTAAACTGGCAAAGCAATCGTTTCAGGGTTTCGTTGAATGTTAATAATTTACTTAACGAATACCTGTATTCAGGAGGACCTTATTATGGCATGTATTTCTGGCAATCAGAGCCTAAACGTAATTTCAGACTCAATTTAGGTTATAAATTCTGAAAATGACTTTTAAACAAATCATATTAAAAATACACCTCTGGCTCGGACTTGCATCCGGGCTGGTGGTGTTTATTGTGGCTGTTACAGGCTGTTTATATGCCTTTCAGTATGAAATTCAGGAAATTACACAGCCTTATCGCAGGGTTATACCCCAAAGCAAACCTTTGTTGACACCCACTCAATTAAAAGCGATTGCCGAAAAACAATTACCCGGTAAAGCCATACACAGTGTTGAATATCAGCAAAAAGACAGGGCTGCTATTACCGTTTTTTATCACTATGAACCCACTTATTATTACTTTGTTTATCTTAATCCCTATACAGGTGAGGTTTTAAAAGTAAAAAATGAGGACAAAGATTTTTTTAGAATAGTGTTGATGGGACATTACTATTTATGGCTGCCACCAATCATAGGGCAACCCATTGTAGCCTCTTCTACACTTATTTTTCTGATTTTGATGATAACGGGTATTATTTTATGGTTTCCTAAAAAAAATGTCAATGCCATCCGGCAACGTTTTACTATCAAATGGGATGCCCGGTGGCGAAGAAAAAACTTTGACTTACATGCAGTAGTTGGTTTTTATATAACCTGGATAGTAATTTTTCTGACAATTACAGGACTGGTTTGGGGTTTTCAATGGTTTGCAAAAGGACTTTATACCTTGGCAGGCGGTGAAAAATCATTGCTTTATGAAGAACCTTTATCAGATACTACTCAAACACTCAAAACTTTAGATATGCCTGCCACAGACAAAATCTGGCATAAAATAAAATCTGAGAATCAGAATGCTCAAAAAATTGAAGTACACTTTCCTGAAACCTCTAAATCCTCATTATTAGTTGTCACCAACGCAGATAGCAAAACCTACTGGCAATCCGATTATCAGTATTTTGACCAGTACACACTCAAAGAAATTCCGGTCAAGAATATTTATAGCAGATTTAAAGATGCCCGTGCTGCTGATAAACTTATCAGGTTAAACTATGATATTCATGTAGGTGCAATTGGAGGCTTACCTGGTAAATTACTTGCTTTTTTTGCAAGTCTTATCACTGCCAGCCTGCCTGTAACAGGAGTGTTGCTATGGTGGGGCAGACGTAATAAAGATTCTTCTAAACCTAATCAGAAAAAAGCAAGTACAGTAATTTAACGTGAACTCGGGATTAGATTTATTTTTAAGTTTTTGTCTATCAGGAACTTAATAGAATTTCATTTAGCTAATTCCCGACTTTATTTCATTTAGAGACCTTCTTACTTTTTTGGGCATACAAAAAAGTAAGCAAAAAAAAGCATTGTTTAAGTATGAACTATAAATGATAAACTATGAGATGATTTTTACTTATTCAATTCATAGCGTATCGTTTATAGTTATTTTCGGGTTAATTCACGCTATTTCGGATTTTTGCATATCTGTCTTCATTTTTCAGATGCTTTCTCCTTATCTGAATCATGATAGCTGAATACTATTTCCTAAATTTGTTTTATTTCTTTGCTTTTCTGTAAGTTTGGGCTGCTGAAACATAACTATTGTATAAAGGTTGTATTCTTTGATTGTTTACAAGCTGATTCGTCAGGTGTCATAACAATCAATTTAGCCATCTGACAAAAAAACTATATCCTAAAATATGAAAGAATATATTGCTCAAAATCAGAACCGTTTTCTGGATGAACTATTAGAATTGCTTCGTATTCCATCAATTTCTGCAGATAGTCGGTATAAAGGTGATATTCGCAAAACTGCGGAATGGATAGCTGAGAAAATGAAAGAAGCTGGTGCTGATGCAGTACAACTTTTTGAAACAGAGGGAAATCCTGTGGTTTTTGGTGAAAAAATTATCAATAATAGCCTACCCACTGTGCTGGTATATGGTCACTATGATGTACAACCACCCGACCCGCTTGATTTATGGGATTCTCCTCCTTTTGAACCTGTTGTCAAAGATGGAAAAATTTTTGCAAGAGGGGCTTGTGATGACAAAGGGCAGTTTTATATGCACCTGAAGGCATTTGAAACCATGATGCAAACCAGCACACTTGCCTGTAATGTAAAGTTTATGATTGAAGGAGAAGAAGAAATCGGGTCTGAACATTTGGGTAGTTTTGTGGCTTCACATAAAGACCTCCTCAAGGCAGATATTATTCTCATTTCAGATACGTCTATGATTGCCAATGATATTCCAAGTATCGAAACCAGCCTGCGAGGACTTGCCTATCTGGAAGTAGAAGTTACCGGACCCAACCGGGATTTGCATTCTGGTGTGTATGGTGGGGCGGTTGCCAATCCGGTAAATGTTTTGTGTGAAATGATTGCTGCACTGAAAGACAAAAACGGGAGAATTACCATACCCGGTTTTTATAATGAGGTGATAGAGCTCACTGCTGAGGAAAGGGTAGAAATGAACAAAGCTCCCTTTGACCTCGATAGTTATAAAAAAGACCTGAATATTGGTGATATAATGGGTGAAAATAATTATACCACGCTTGAACGCACCGGCATACGCCCGACTTTGGATGTAAATGGTATCTGGGGAGGATATATTGGTGAAGGAGCCAAAACGGTCTTGCCTTCCAAGGCATCTGCCAAAATCAGTATGAGATTGGTTCCTAATCAGCATCCTGATAAAATTATGGAATTATTTACCAAACATTTTATATCAATTGCTCCTGCTGGTGTGAAAGTAACTGTTAAGCCTCACCACGGAGGTATGCCTTATGTAACTCCTGTTGACTCTACTGGGTATAAAGCAGCACTCAAAGCCATTGAAGAAACATTTGGTAAAAAACCGGTTCCAACACGAGGGGGTGGTAGTATTCCGATTGTAGCTTTATTTGAAAAAGAGCTTGGTTTGAAAACAATACTGATGGGCTTCGGGCTGGATTCTGATAACATCCACTCACCTAATGAACACTATGGGATTTTTAATTATCTGAAAGGTATTGAAACTATCCCCTTATTTTTCAAATATTTTGCTGAACTAAGTAAATAATACGAAAGTTAAATCTTGAGAGAGAAATACCTTATTTTAAAACATAATAACTGACCATTCTAAATATCTTTACTATGAACCTGCATCTGAGAGAAAAAGTAATCATTGTAACTGGTGGGGCAAAAGGAATCGGAGAAGGCATTTCGCAGGTGCTGGCTTCAGAGGGGGCAATGGTAGCGATTGTAGGCAGAAATGAAAAAGATAATCAACTGGCAATAGAAAAAATACAGGCAACAGGAGGACAGGCTTTTTCTTTTGTAGCAGAACTCACCCAGCCTGATGCATCAGAAAAAGCAGTCAGCGAGGTGGCTAAAATGTTTGGCAGGATTGATGGATTAGTAAACAATGCCGGAGTAAATGATGGAGTAGGGCTGGAGAGTGGACACTATGAAGCATTTATGGCTTCTTTGCATAAAAATTTGGTTCATTATTATCTGATGGCTCATTATTGCCTGCCATATCTCAAACAAACCAAAGGTGCCATTGTAAATATCAGTTCAAAAACAGCCGAAACCGGACAGGGTGGCACTTCTGCGTATGCTGCTGCCAATGGTGGCAGAAATGCCCTGACCCGTGAGTGGGCAGTAGAATTGTTGCCTTTTGGGATACGAGTCAATGCCGTAATTGTAGCAGAGTCTATGACACCCCTTTATGAAAAATGGATTCAAAATTTCCCTAATCCTGAAGAAAAACTGAAAACCATTACCGATAAAATTCCATTTGAAAAACGCATGACTACTCCTGTTGAAATTGCCAACATGGTAGCCTTTTTATTGTCAAAGCAATCAAGTCATACTACCGGGCAATTAGTTTATGTAGATGGCGGATATGTACATTTAGACCGGGCAATAGACTGAAACTTCCTGAAAACTTGCAATTTATAATATATCAGTCTAACTTGTTTTTCGATTTTACGTTAAAAGCTGAAAACTGCTGCAACAAGTATGAAGAAACTTTACTTTTTTGCGTTGCTTTTCGGGATGCTTCCAGTTGTTTTTCCTGCTGCCCAAACCAACGACAAAGCCAAAATCCTTTACGAACAGGCAAATATTGCTTTCAGGGAACGTAATTTTAAGAAAGGTTTTGACCTGATGGACAAAGCCATCGAAAAAGACCCCAATTTTGCCGAAGCCTATTACAAGCTTGGTAATGTTTATGAATTTACATTTGGTGAACAGGGAAAAGCTATTCCTTATTATGAAAAAGCACTTGTTCTCAAACCTGATTTTAATGGTTTCATAGCTGCTTACCAGACTTTGGCATATCGATATCTTCAGGATGGAAAATATGATCTTGCCAAAGCACATTTTGAGAAATTTATTGACCTCAAACCAGGAAAAGAACTGCAAGTCAGAGAAGCTCGCCGGCAACTTGCCAATATTGAGTTTGCCAGAAATGCCATGCAAAATCCGGTAAGTTTTAAGCCAAAATCATTAGGTAAAACCATCAATAAATATCAGTTACAATATTTCCCGGTTTTAACAGCCGACAAAAGCAAACTTTTTTTTACTTCAAGAGCCACCAATACCCACGAGTCTGATGAAAATCTGATGGTGAGCAACTGGACAGGTGATAGCTGGGGTACACCCGAATCTGTTTCCAAAATGATTAACACAGCTTTTAATGAAGGAACATGTAGCATTTCAGCTGATGGCAGAACATTGGTTTTTACCTGTTGTCAGGGACGTGAAACGTATGGAAGTTGTGATTTATTTGTTACTTTCAAAAACGGGAGTGAATGGTCTGTTCCTGAAAACATGGGACCCAAAATCAATACAATGGCTTGGGAATCACAACCCTCTTTATCTGCGGATGGTCGAACTATCTTTTTTGTTTCTGACCGGCAAGGTGGCTATGGCAGAAGGGACATCTGGATGAGTACCCTTGACAACGACGGCTACTGGCAAAAACCTGTCAATCTGGGTAAAAATGTAAATACTCCTTACGATGATTTGTCTCCTTTTATTCACGTAAATGGCAGGACTTTGTATTTTTCTTCACAAGGACATCCGAGCTTGGGGGGATATGATTTGTATTCAGTTGACTTACTGGGCAATCAGTGGGGAAATGTTAAAAATTTGGGATATCCTCTGAATACTTATCTGGATGAAGTTTCACTTTTTGTTACATCAGATGGTAAAAAAGGCTATTATGCTTTTGAGTCTAAAAATGAGCACGTATTGCAAAGCAGTGAATTGTATGAATTTGATATTCCGGAGCAAATAGAATTGAAATATACCAGCGATTTTTTGAAAGGCATTGTTTATGACAGCAAGACCAAGAATCGGCTTGATGCTAAAATAGAATTATTCGATGTAGGAAAAGACTCACTTGTGGCATTGATGAACTCTGATGCCAAAACAGGGGAATATCTGACTGTATTAACTAAAGGAAGTGAATATGCTTTATATGTAAACCGTCCGGGATACTTGTTTAAGAGTTTGTATTTTAATCATAAAGATACAGCAAAAACTGCGGAGAATCTGATACTGGATATTTACCTTACACCTATTGAAAAAGGAGCAAAAGAAACACTGAACAATCTGTTTTTTGCAACTAATGAATACAAGTTAGATGGTAAATCAGTAACTGAAATCGAAAAAATTATCCGGTTTATGGGAGAATATCAAAACCTGATTTTAGAGATTTCAGGTCATACAGATGATGTTGATACTGATGAATATAATCAGAAACTTTCGGAAAAAAGAGCTAAAAGTGTATATGACTACCTGATAGCCCGAGGCATGAATCCTCTACGCTTAAAATATGCCGGTTATGGTGAAAAACAACCTGCCTATCCTAATAATTCTGATAAAAACAGGGCTTTGAATCGAAGAATTGAATTTAAAGTTTTGCAGAAATAGTACTTTTCTTTACCTGAAGTTAAGTCTTTTTTCATTGTTCATATATTCTTTATTCATCTTAAAACAATCACAACTATGGATTATTCAAATCAGAGGGCTAAAGTTTCTAAATTTAGCAGCGTGAAACATTTTATTAGTATTTGGGTACTTATTGCAATGGGGTATATGTCGATAAACTGTACAACGTTTACTGATGATGCTTACCGGCAGGGTAAAAATGATAATGTATCTCTGGTTACGCTACCACCAGATTCCCTTAATAAATTTTATAAAAAGCATATAGATGCAGACGGTATTCCTATTGTTTCATCGGAAAAAGTGTCGAATGAAGCTCTTTATGTAGCTCGGGGTATCGTTAAATATATGCTGGAACAACGCCCGGATATCCGTGATTATCTGATCAGTATTAAATTTTATGTAATTGTAATGGGTAAATCTGAAATGGTGACAGACTTACCCGAATACAGTGGTATGGCAAAACCATTGAAAAATGATGGGAGACTGACAGACAATGAAAGGGCAAATTATGATAAGCCTGGAGGTATAGGAAGTATGTCGGCTAAAGAATATTGGAATAAACGAGTAAGAGGTATGGGTGGAGTTAAAAGAGTATCATGTGCTGAGGAGAATCTGCTTGGTCTTAAAGATGATGGCTATTATGGCGAAAATATTTTTGTCCATGAATTAAGCCACAGTATTATGTTCGCTATTGAAAAAATAGATTCCGAACTTTATGCCGATATACAAGAGGCTTATAAGAATGCAATGGCTAGAGGTCTTTATGAAGGGCAGTACGCAAAAACTAATGTGGCGGAGTATTGGGCTGAAGGTACACAATGGTGGTTTTGGTCAAATTTTGAATTTTATGATGGAGAGACACGTGTACAGTCACCAGAAGATCTGAAAGCCTATGACCCTGATTTGTATCATATTTTTGAAAGTGTTTATCAAGGGCATCATATTCCGGAAGATTTTTTTTACAGAAAAAACCTCAGACCGGCAACGCGTTAGTGGTAAGTTTTTAAAAAAGTTTTTGTAAAAATATAGTTGAGAATACTGTAAATTGAACTTTTGATAAAATTTCAGCAGTAAATTAAAAAAATCTTCTGTCGTTTTTAGTGAGATTTAAGAACAGATACTTTTTTGTTAAGTACTTGAAAGTAAAATGCTCATAGAGTGATATGAAAGGCTTAATTATTAGAGCATCTGTTAAACAAAAAAACATACTCCTGAATGCTGTTAACAAACATTACTGCTTTGATGAGATAGGGAAAATAAATATAATACTCATTTACAGGTTGTGTAGCGTATTCAGACTTGGTAAGTCTTGAGGAGAATTTTATAAATTGAGATGGTTTTCCGAGACTTACCAAGTCTTTATTACGCATTTTATTTTTTCAATCGGTATCAGTAGGTTGCTTTCTGAGGTAAAATAAAAATCAAGTACTACCCAACAAAAAAATAAATCCTCATTTTAAGAGAAATGCTTTTAATTTGGAATGTTAATTCAGCTTACATCTGTAACTTTGGATGTTAAAACTAATTATATTCTATGACTCAGAGTACTTACATTGGCAATGAACTGGAACTTTTTGAAAAAGCTGAAAACTGGAAAAGTTATTACGGTAGTTTTCTCAAACCTTACTTAAAAGGAAAAGTATTGGAGGCTGGTGCTGGTTTGGGAGGAACCACCAAACACCTTTGTGATGGTACTCAGCAGGAATGGCTTTGTCTGGAACCCGATCCAGAATTGGCTCAGCAAATAAGTGAGCTTATCAGTTCACATAAGTTGCCAGACTGTTGTAGATTACAGATAGGCACTCTTGAAGACATTTCTGATACAGACTTGTATGATGCCATTATTTATATTGATGTAATTGAGCACATCGAAGATGATGCTGCCGAACTTCGCAGGGCTTATAACCATCTCAAACCTGGAGGAAAACTTATGATACTAGTTCCTGCTCATCAGTTTTTATATAGCCCTTTTGATAAAGCCATCGGACATTTTAGAAGATATAATAAAACCATGCTGAAAAATGCTGTCCCTAAAGAGTTTAAGCAAAAAAAGCTCGTTTATCTGGATTCAGTAGGATTACTGGCATCTGCTGCCAATAAAATTTTTCTGAAACAATCTCAGCCACAGGAAAAACAGATATTATTCTGGGATAGAGTGATGGTGACAGTTTCCCGTGTTACCGATCCACTTACATTGGGTATGGCTGGTAAATCTGTATTGGGAATCTGGGAAAAATAATTTAATGACATCCCGAAAGATCCTAGCGTGATTGATAAAGTGTTTTATTGATAAATGGTTGCTCACCATCAAACAATAAAACCTTTTCATAATCTGTCACTACTTTTCAACAAATATACATTTAACATTAAACGCAAACGAATGCAACAGCAATACGGATTAATATTTGATATGGATGGTACGATGGTAGATAATATGATGGTGCATCATCGTGCCTGGCAAAAAAGACTGGAAGAAGAAGGATTAAAATTAACCTTAGAACAAGTGATTGCAAGTTGTCATGGTAAAAATGATGATATTTTGCTCAGGCTATTTGGTGATAAATATACTTTTGAAGAACGTGACAGAATTTCTGCAGAAAAAGAGGCTAACTATCGTGAAATATTTCTGCCTCAATTAAAACTGGTAGATGGCTTATCACAACTGCTGGAAGAGGCTTATCAAATGGCTATTCCGATGGGAATAGGTACAGCAGCACGGCTTGAAAATGTGAATTTTGTTTTGGACAATCTTAACATACGCCATTATTTTAAAGCCATAGTTTGTGACAGAGATGTAACAAAAGGAAAGCCAGACCCTGAGGTATTTTTTAAGGTAGCTGACTTGTTAGGTATAGCTTATAAATTTAATCTTGTATTCGAGGATTCCCCAACTGGAGCCAAAACTGCCCGTAATGCTGGTATGAAAGCTATCATTATTACTACTACCCACCAAAAAGAAGAGTTTGCAGATTTTAGTAATATTCTTACATGTGAGAATAATTATACAAATATCAACCTTTCTGAGTCATTGCAGCAACTGTAAAACTTTGGATAAGGCTATATTACACTACTTTATGCCTGATTGTGGCTCTACAACAGATACCCCAAAAAATAATAAGGAAATAGCATCAACTTGTCATTTCTATTTGTATATTTTCACTCGCTAACTCATACATTACATATTGGCATGTTTGTCAATCAGGTAAAACTGCCAACAGAAATTATATTGGTCAATAATATATCCAAAAATCAATAATCTGCTATGATTGGGCGGAAGAGTCTATTCAAATAATAAAAATACAGGGTCTGAAATTGACAGTTCTCAGGTAATGAAATACAGTACTGATACTTCTTTAACTATTTTGCTGTCATCCGAAACAAAATCTGATTTTAGGAGATTCAGAAATATACTTATTCGTAGTATTTTTACCATCAGGAAACTTTGTTGGGTATGGTTGTTTTTTTCTCATTCGTCATTTACAAATGCTCAGACATTTGCTACACTTAAGGATGCAGATGAGCCATTAAATATCACTGGAGAAACATATTTTTTACAAGATTCTACAAGAAACTTATCTATCAGTGATGTTATAAAGCCTGAAACAAACCGACTTTTTAAAAGAAAACCTGAGAAGATTCCTAATTTTGGTTACCCAACCTCGCCGGTTTGGATAAAAATTACACTTCAGAATAATCTTTCTGAACCTGCCTGGCTTGAATTTGAACGCCCCTTGATTGATAGTATCACACTGTTTTATCAGGATGAAAAAGGTTCTTACCAGAGCATACAGGCAGGTAGCAAATTGCCTCCTTCCAGTCGTATTGTTTTTTTTTCAAGCTATGTTTTTCCGCTGAACCATGCTGTAAAGACACCAGTTACCTACTACATGCGAATTTCTACCCGTAATAGTTTGGCTGTTTTGTTGAAAATGGGGAGTCTGCATGCTTTAAGCAAAGCTTATATTCATGATTTGATAATAATGGTCTTGTTTTTTGGGATGATTATTATTTTTATTATCTTCAATATTTTCAATTTTATTATTTTCAGAGACAGAGCCTATCTGTACTTTACTTTTTATGTAGCTTTATTGTCAGTAAATCTTTTTTATTTAAAAGGCTACTTCATTTATTTCTACCCTCTTCATCACTATGTTGAATTTTTCAGCAGAAGAATTTGGTATTTGACAGATATTTTTATCATACTTTTTGCCATTGATTTTCTTAAAATCAATGTAGCACTGCCTTTATGCTACAAAATTTACAAAGCCATCATTTTTTACCTGATAGCAATGCTATTGTTGGATTTTTTGCAGATTTCTTTTTTAAAGCCCCTAGGATGGATTACCCGATTTGTAGAGCCAATCACGTCATACTCACTTATTATATGTGGGTTTATTATCTACAGAAAAGGTAACAAGTCAGCACTGTTTTATGTGATAGGTTGGGGTGTATTTGTGCATTGTGTTCTTTTCCGAAATTTATCTCATTACGCACTTCTTCCGTTTTATGTATTTACGCCGTCTATTCTGCAAATAGGTTCTTTTATAGAAATTTTGTGTTTTGGAGTAGGGCTTATCTACAAATTTAATCAGATGCGTCAGGATACTGAAGAAGTTCTCAAAGAAAATTTATTGTTAATCAAAGAGCAGAATGTTATTCTGGAAAAAAAGGTTTATGAGAGAACACTGGAACTCAATGAAAAAAATTCTGAAATATCAGCCCAAAACGAAGAATTAATACAGCAACAAGAGCAACTTTCTAATCAGAGAGATACTCTTGAAAAGCAAAATCAGGAACTTATTGATTTTCACACGATTATTGAAGAACAAAGTCGTGAAATTTTTCTTAAAAACCTGGAACTTGAAAGTGAAGTAGAGGTACGTACCCAGCAGTTGTCATTAGCAAATCGTGAGCTTATCACCTATAATAATCAACTGGAACAGTTTGCTTTTGCCACAGCACATAACCTGCGTTCTCCGGTTGCCCGTATTTTGGGTTTAGGTAATGTTTTGGCATTGACAAATACACCTGAAAGTGAAAAAGATTTTATCATTTCCCAAATCATAAAATCTACATATCAGTTAGATAATGTAATTCGGGATATTAATCAGATTCTTGAAGTCAGAAAGAATACTAATGTTGTTTTTGTGTCGGTAAATCTTCATGAAAGTATAAAAAAAGTTAAGGATCTACTTTTACAGGAAATTTTAGATACAGAAGCATCAATCATTGAAGATTTTGGTACGGATACTGCCTTTATGTCTTTTCCGCCCTATATTGAAAGCATTCTTTACAATCTTATCAGTAATGCAATTAAATATCGGCAAATAAGCCAGGTGCCACAAATTGTTGTTAGATTCGAACGAAGGGAAAAGAGTAGTGTTTTACTAACGGTAGCAGATAATGGGATGGGAATAGATATAAAAGGAAATGAAACAAAAATGTTTAATCTGTATCGACGATTTCATACCCACGTAGAAGGGAGAGGAATTGGCTTATATCTTGTAAAAACTCAGGTTATAGCTCTTGGTGGAGAAATTCATATTAGCAGTGTGGTAAATGAAGGTACTGCTTTTACCATAACACTTCCTGAAAATATACCTTCTAATCCGATAACAAAAAAGACTGAATAGCTTCAATCAGTTTGCTTTTGTATTTATATCGGATTTTAGCCGTTTGTCCTTCAATAAGGCATTTTCCTGAAAATATACAATATTTTACATAATACTGCGTCTTCTTTTTCAGAACAGTGAGTAAGATACATGTTATAAATAACTTTATCTTATGAATATAAATATGTTTTACTGTTTCTACAGACCAGCATCATAGATTTTTGAACTGATAAGAAAATATGCTTGTTTTAAAAGAAAACAGGGTTTTTTGATATTTATACCGAATCAATGAAAAAAGTTCCCATAACTACTACCGAAACCCTGAGCCTGGAACGAGAGGCACACCTTTCGGAAACTTTCCGTAAAGAACAAAAAAGATTACTCAGTTTTATACGTCGCAGAGTTCCACAACCAGATGAGGCTGAAGATATATTGCAGGATGTTTTTGAGCAGCTTGCAGTCAGTTTTGATGTACTCAAGCCAATTGAACAAATGACTGCCTGGCTTTTCCGGGTTACCCGTAATAAAATAATTGACCGTTACCGTAAGAAGAAGCCTGATTCGCTGGAAGAAATTTCTTTGCGTTATTCTAATGAAGAAGATGCTCCAGTGTTATTTGAATGGCTTTCTGATCCACAAAACACTCCCGAAACAGATTTTCAGCGTAACTTGATTTGGGAAGCCTTGTGGGAAGCTCTTGGTGAATTGCCTGAAGAACAAAGGGAGGTATTTGTATGGCACGAACTGGAAGATAAAAGTTTTAAGGAGATGTCAGAGATAACTGGTGTATCAGTGAATACATTGCTTTCCAGAAAACGCTATGCAGTACTTGCCCTGCAAAAAAAATTACAGACTATTTATAATGATTAAAACGTACTTGTCAGAAGTAGCACGTTTGCTGACAGGTATCAAAAACTGAACAAAAAATGAAAAGAATATGGATTTTAAAAGGCATTGGTATCATGCTTTTTGTAGTATCAATAGTACTTTTAATAGGTTTTATAGTACAGAACCTATGGAATAGCATAGTTTCACCTGTCTTTAGTTTGCCAGCACTTACACTGGCACAGGCAACAGGGTTATTTATACTCGCCAAGATACTGACTGGTGGGTTATTTCATCCTGCTGGTGGTTTTTGGAGACATCGCCGGCACTGGAGAGATAATTTTAAAAACCGCTGGAAAGAAAGATGGGATAATATGACCCCTGAAGAGAAAGAAAAACTGAAACAAATGTACTGGGGAAAATGTGGTTACTTCAGAGAAAGACAGGAAAGAATGTATCGAACTGAAAAAGAAGAGCAACTTTAAAATAAAACAAGCCTGTATCACACAGGCTTGTTTTATTAAGTAGCAATAATAGATTATTCTTTGCCACGAAGTGCTCTTGGTACTTCAATAGAAGCAATTGGTGAAGAACTGGCATTCAAAATCTCAAATGATTCTGCTTTAACCTCTTCTACACGAATATTTTTTCCCAAATCAAGTGCTGTAATATCAACATCAATAAAATCAGGAATATTGCCTGGAAGAGCTTTGATGCTAAGTTTACGCATTTTTTGAACCAATTTCCCCCCTTTCATTACCCCGGTAGCCGTTCCTACGAAACGAATAGGTACTTCCATTTTTACCGGTTTGGTATCATTTAGTTCCAGAAAGTCTACATGAAGAATCATTTCATTTACCGGATGAAACTGAGCTTCTTGTAAAACAGACTGATAAATTTTGCCTTCGATATTTAATTCTACCTGATATACATTAGGAGTATAAAGCAGTTTACGAAATAAAATCATTGGAGAATAAAAATGTACTTGTTCGGTTCCGCCGTATAATACACATGGTACATTTCCTTCAGCACGTAAATCGGCAGAGCCTTTTTTGCCGAGATTTGCTCTTTTAAACCCTATAATCTCTATTTTTTGCATTGTTTTGGTTGTTTATATAATTAAAAAATAAAATGAATGCTCATTAATAATTCATGAAAAGCGAACTGATACTTTCATGGTCATGAATATTGCGAATAGCTTTGGAAAACAACTCTGCTACTGAAAGTACTTTTATTTTAGCAGATTCACCTTTCAGAGGTAGTGTATCAGATACTACTATTTCTTCTAAGATAGAGTTATTGATATTTTCATATGCTTTTCCTGATAAAACAGGATGTGTACAGATAGCTCTTACACTTCTTGCTCCTTTTTCCATAATAATCTGGGCAGCTTTCGTAATAGTACCGGCGGTATCTACCAAATCATCAACCAATACCACATTACAATCCTCTACATTCCCGATAATCTGCATAGAAGCGATTTCATTGGCACGGGGACGATGTTTGTCACAAACTACAATTTCTGCATTAAAATGTTTGGCAAATGCCCTTGTTCGACTTACTCCACCCACATCAGGTGAAGCAAACACCAAATTTTCAAGTTGCAAACTTCTTACGTAAGGTACAAAAACAGCATTTCCTTCCAGATGATCTACAGGGAAATCAAAAAAGCCCTGAATTTGTCCTGCATGTAAATCACAAGTAATCAGTCGGTCAGCTCCGGCAGCAGAAAGCAGGTTTGCCACCAGCTTGGCTGCAATAGCAACACGGGGTTTGTCTTTTCTATCCTGACGAGCATACCCGAAATACGGAATTACAGCAGTAATATAGGCAGCAGAAGCACGCTTGGCTGCATCTATCATCAGCAATAGTTCCATCAGGTTTTCGGAAGGTGGATTGGTAGTCTGAATCAGGAAAACTTCATCACCACGTATTGATTCATGAAAAACAGGAGAAAGCTCTCCGTCACTGAATTTTTGCATCGTCATTGCCCCCAGGGGCTTCCCGTAGAAATAAGCGATTTTCTCAGCAAGGTATCGGGAAGTAGTGCCCGAAAATAACTGTACTGCAGGCATTTTCGTAAAATTAGAGAGTGTTTGGGTAGCAAATCTGAAAACAGGGTGCAAAATTAGATTATTCTCGCCAAATAATCAATAAAAATATTAAATTTTCATGTTAGAAGCACTCAAATTCAGAAAATATTTCTTAATTTGAGCAGGTTTTGATAAACTGAATTATTCCATTTTGCAGGCTCTTTTACTATTTTTACTTGTTGCTGTGATAAGTTTTGCCGGGTCTCTTCAGGCTGGTTTGGTAAATGTTTCAGTATTACAAATTGCTTTAAAAAAAGGATTTTCTTCTGCCTTATGGCTGGCTATAGGTGGATGTCTGCCTGAGTTGCTATATGCTGCACTTGCCATATTTGCGGGAATGTTTGTAGAACAACATGCCAATCTGATGAATAACCTAGGGTTGGTAACCATGCCTGTTTTTGCCTGTTTTGGAATTTTTCAGCTTTACAGAAAAAAAAGTAATGTTTTGCCAGACAGGCTCTCGCAGACTATCCATTCTGAGTTTTGGCATGGTTTGGGACTGGCATTCCTGAATCCACAATTGCTACCTTTCTGGTTTGGAGTATATGTATATGTAAACAGCAGTATTATGGCTGTAGATAACCTGTTGAAAAAGATAGCATTTATAGCAGGAACAGCTTTTGGAGCTTTGGTATTATTAGTATTGCTGGCGTGGATTGCTGTAAAAAATAGAGAGATAGTAGAAAAATGGTTTACAAAATATGATTTTAATAAACTGACTGGCTGGCTGTTTATTGGGCTGGCTTGCTGGAAAGCTGTTTCGGTTTTAATAAAATATATCTGAAATAAAGTTTTTGTATGACTTTTTTACATAATTTTCCATCGGAAAATGACGTTGTATGAAATAAAAATAATTCAGTTTTGGCATAAAATTGGCAGTATTTTTAGTATGATTGTAAAATTTTTTAGTATTAAACCCAACTATCAGGAATCGGGTCTAATCTTGGTATTGTAAATATTTCAGCCGTGAATTGCCTGCAAAAACTTTTTTTAATCGTTGTTGCTATTTTTTTACTCATTCCTGCTTTTGCACAAAATGCAGAAGTAGCTGAAATGACTATTTTTGGAATTTATCATGGTAAAAATATTACTATTCAAAATCCGATTATAGGCAATAAGGTATATTGTACCAACGAAGTATACCTGAATAATAAGAAGGTAATGTCAAATATTGCTTCCAGCTTATACGAAGTTAATTTGTCGATGCTTAAAATTGGAGATTCTGTTACGGTAGTTATTTCTCACAAAGCCGGATGTCAGCCTAAAGTTCTAAATCCTCAGGTTTTACGTCCCAGTCCAACATTCCAATATATCAGTGTTTCTGTTGACAAGGATTTTGTAAAGTGGAGTACACAGGGTGAAAGAAGCTCTGACATTTATTTTCTTGAACAGTTTTCTAATCATAACTGGCTTATTTTGCAAAAATTTAATGCACTGGGTATCAGTGTTTATTCGGTTCCGGTAAGGCATTCGGTCGGAACTAACCGTTACAGAATACGCTATGTTGAAAAAGATGGCAGGATTTTTTATAGCAAAGAGGTTGAGTTTAAGGTTACACCTGCTACAGTGCTTGAACCGGTTACTTTTTATCCAAGAAATGTTACAGATAAGATTTACCTGTCTCGTCCGGTTCCTTATCAGGTAATTGCTCAGAATGGAACTGTACTGAAAAGAGGAAATGCTGCAGAAATATTACTCACTGATTTGAAAACAGGAGTTTACTATCTGGCTGTTGATAATAAAAAAGAGAAGTTTTTTAAGAAGTGATATGCAAATACTCATTTTTCTGTTTGATCTGCTTCCTCTCGATTTTATAATTACTTCACAAACGCGTTACCTTCGGTATTGCTATTTTTACAAAAAAGCCAATAAAAATTTACTCAGCTACCAGCAATATAATTTTGACTGGACTGTAGATGATGTAGATAATTGGGAAACTTTTCCGGTATTTCTTCTTTACAACCCTACTGATAATCCTTTTCTGAATTGTACTCGTTTAAAAGCCAACATATGGCTTTTTCTGAAAATTTTGTTCGTTTCGTTCATTTTTGTCTTGTCGGCTCCATTTTTCCTAGTAATGATTATTGGCATTTATAAAGCTGTGTTTTAACAGTAATGACTTGTTTTTTATAGTTTTCTCTGGCATTCTTCGTTTTTAGTTTTCAACTTTGCCCATCCAACAAATCAGATACAGCATGAAAACACCTGCTCAACTTGGTTATTTTTTTCCGGCAGAATGGCATCCACATACAGCTACTTGGCTTAGTTTTCCTCATAAAGAGGCTTCTTTCCCTGGTAAAATACATACGATTTACCCATCTTATGCTCAGTTTATCAAATACCTGACAGAAGGTGAACTGGTAAGAATTAATGTAAAAGACCAGGCAATGCAGGACTTTGTAGCAGAATTATTACAAAAAAATCAAACAGACCTTTCGAAGGTAGAGTTTTATCATCATCAAACCAATGATGCCTGGTGTCGTGATCATGGTCCGGCTTTTTTAATTAATCCGGCTGAGAAAAAGAAAGTTGTGGTTGACTGGGGTTACAATGCCTGGGGAGGAAAATATCCCCCTTATGATTTGGATGATATAATTCCGACAAAAATTGCTGAAAAATTAGAACTGGAAGTGTTTTATCCTGGCATCATTATGGAAGGAGGTTCTGTAGAATTTAATGGAAAAGGTACTTTGCTCACTACTACTGCTTGTTTGCTGAATGAAAATCGTAATCCTCATTTATCAAAAGTAAAAATAGAGCAGTATCTGGCAGATTATTATGGTGTAACCAATATACTTTGGCTGGGAGATGGTATTATAGGTGATGATACAGACGGACACATTGATGACCTGACAAGATTTGTAAACGATGATACTGTAGTGACAATTGTTGAAGAAAATAAATCGGATGAGAATTATGAAATTTTACAGGAAAATCTCAAAACTTTAAAAACACTGCGTCTGGAAACAGGTAAGCAACTTAATATCATTGAATTGCCAATGCCTGAACCTGTGATTTATGAAGATCAACGTTTGCCTGCCAGTTATGCCAATTTTTATATCGGAAATAAATATGTGGTTGTGCCTACTTTCAGAGATAAAAACGATGACAAAGCTTTGAATATTTTACAAGACTGTTTTACTGACAGAAAAGTAGTAGGAGTTGATTCATGGGATATTATCTGGGGCCTGGGAAGTTTTCATTGTCTTTCCCAACAAGAGCCGGCAATATAAAATTATTGGAGTTAATCATAAAACAGCCTGTATCACATATTCACAGGCTGTTTTTGTGTTTTCTGAGAACTATCATACCTGTCAGATGTGTTTGAGATAAAAAAAACATTTTCACATCACTGAATCAGCTATTTTTGCAGCTTAATTTGTTTGATTATGGAAACACCTATAGCAGAGCTGGGACAAGTAATTTTGATTAATAAGCCTTTAACTTGGACATCGTTTGATGTAGTTAAAAAGTTGAAATTTGCTCTGAAAGTAAAAAAAATAGGTCATGCTGGTACATTAGACCCGCTGGCGACAGGCTTGCTTATTATATGTTCAGGCAAAAAAACCAAAGAAATAGACAGTTACCAGGCTCAGGAAAAAGAATATACCGGAACACTGATTTTGGGTAAAACAACTCCTTCTATTGATCTTGAAACAGAAGTGAATGCAGAGTTTCCGGTTGAACATATTACTGAACAGATGGTTTATGATACTACTAAGAAGTTTTTAGGTGAAATAGAGCAGGTTCCACCTATTTTTTCTGCAATTAAAATTGATGGCAAAAGAGCTTATAAAAAAGCAAGAAAAGGTGAAACAGAGGCAGATGTAGAAATAAAATCACGAAAAGTGACCATTTCAGTTTTTGAAATTACAGGCATACAATTTCCGGAAGTGAGTTTTAGGATAGTTTGTAGCAAGGGAACGTATATTCGTAGTCTGGTGCGTGATTTTGGACTGGCTTTGCAATCTGGTGCCTATATGTCGTCACTTTGCCGGACAAGAATTGGAGATTTTAAACTGGAAGATGCCTCTACAATTGAAGAATTCATACATTTGCAAAAAAACAAAACAGAGGAACTTGTGAGATAGATGTGTTTCAGAACAAATTTTGTTCGGAAATTTTATTGAAAATTATCCTCTTTTATTCGGTCAATTCAATGCAAATCCATTACGGTACTGAAAATTTTCCTTTACTTTTTGCAACTATTGTTACTGCTGGTACTTTTGATGGGGTACATCTGGGACATCAGAAAATATTAAACAGGTTACACGAAACAGCCCGGAAAACCAATCGGGAAAGTGTAGTAATAACTTATCACCCACATCCGAGAATTGTATTAGGTAAGGATAAAGATTTAAAGTTACTGACAACTCTCGACGAAAAGATAACGCTACTTGAAAAAGCCGGAGTAAATCATTTAGTTATCGTTTCTTTCAATAAAGAATTTTCAGAGCTTTCTTCAGAAGAGTTTATACAGGAAATATTGATTAAAAAACTTCATACTACTGTCCTGATTATAGGATACGACCATCGTTTTGGCAAAAACAGAGAAGGTAGTTTTGAATATCTGAAAGAAAATTCTGGAAATTATGGCTTTGAGATTGAGGAAATACCTGCTCAGGAAATTGACGAAATTACAGTCAGTTCTTCCAAAATCAGAAAAGCACTGACAGAAGGTAATATTACTTTAGCTAATGAACTGCTTCAGCGTCCTTATACACTTTCGGGTACTGTAGTAAAAGGCAAACAACTTGGACGAACTATTGGCTATCCGACTGCCAATATTGAGATAGCTGATACATATAAACTTGTACCTGCAGATGGCGTTTATGCTGTTGTGGTAGAATATGAAAATAGCTTGTATCGTGGAATGCTGAGTATTGGTACTAACCCTACAGTAAATGGCTCTCATCGTACGATAGAAGTAAATATTCTTGATTTTGAAGGAGATTTGTATGGCAAAGAGTTGACTTTGGGTATAATAAAGTTTGTAAGAGGACAAATTAAATTTCCGGGCTTGTCTGAGCTCATACAGCAAATTCAGCAGGATGAAATCGTTATCAGAAAAATGTTAGAAGAATTTTCGGTAAATCGGTAAGTGAATGAATTTTGCCTTAAAATTATCTGGAATACTTTTTAGCTGGATGATTATTTTCCCTCTTAGGGCACAGGACAATCTGTCTGTTCAGGAAAAAGAGATTTATGATGAGTTTTTAAAATTAAAAGTAAAAACCGGGGAGCAAAAACTTAATGAATTGAGTAGAAAAGTACCTGCTACTGCCTTTGTTATAGGACTTGAAAATTATGCCGATGTTATTTATTTGCTCACTTCTGATGATCCGGTACTTTTTAAAAAACTGAATGAAAATGAAGAAATCAGGATAAAAAGAATCAAAAATACAGATATAAACTCTCCTTACTTTCTTTTTTCACAAGCTGAAATACGTTTACAATGGGCTTTTCTAAAACTAAGATTTGGACACGAAACGCAGGCTGCTTTTGGTTTTCAGAAGGCTTTTAAACTTATCTCAGAAAATCAGAAAAAATTTCCTGATTTTCTGCCTAATCAAAAAATTTCCGGAGTTTTACATGTGCTGATTGGAAGTGTACCTGATAAATACCAGTGGATTTCTGACTTTTTAGGACTTACTGGCACAGTTTCAGGTGGAATGCAGGAATTGGATAATGTAAGAAACAGTAATGTTTTTTGTAATCAGGAAGCTGAATTAATCTATCAGTTGTTTCATGCTTACTTGCTCAAATTTAAACCTGAAACCATAGAAAAATTATCTACTTTATACTCGAAAAATGCTGATAATCTGTTGTTTTGTTTTGCTTATGCGATTGCAGCTATCAAACACAATCATGGAGGAGAAGTGATACAAATCTTACATAATTGCCCCAGAGGTACTGAATACCCTCCATTTTATCTACTCGAATATTTAAAAGGTGAAGTATATCTTCAACAAAATAAATATGATAATGCATGGTATTTTTATAACAAATTTCTTAAATCTGCTCAGGGTAACAATTTTATAAAAGACAGTTATTATAAATTGTTTTTGTGTCAGTGGCTGAAAAATAACAATCAAAATACTGCGTTATATCTGCTTGATAAAGTTTTGAAAACAGGTGAGTCTAAAACTGAAGCTGATAAATATGCTAACCGGTATGCAGAAAAAAAACAGTTTTGTGACCCGGTTTTGATGAAAGCACGACTTGCGTTTGATGGAGGATATTATACACAGGCACTTGCTTTTCTTGAAAATTGTACTGAGAAATCATTTTCAAATCCAAGAGACAAGGCAGAGTTTGCTTACAGATATGGCAGGTTATATGATAAACTTAATAATACAAGTAAAGCCCTGAATTATTATCTGAGAGCTATTCAACTTAGTGAGAAAGATGGCTATTATTTTGGAGCCAATGCTGCTTTACAATGTGGTTATATTTATGTGTTGAAAAATGATAAAAAAAATGCCCGGTATTATTTTGAAAAAGCTCTTTCTTTCAATAGTGATGAATATAAAAACAGTATCCGAAGCAAAGCTAAGGCTGCACTCAGAGAATTATAGGAGTTCCCTCAAAACTATATTGGTATCTTGACAGAACGTTTTTAATATTTATATGAACCTATAAAACAGGTTAGACAGATAATAAACATGAAACGAAATGTTTTTTCAAGCAACAATAATTTAATATGAGTTCGGGATTTGCTTTTGTTGTAAATAATTGATTGTTAGTTGTTTATGTATTTTATTGTAGCTAATTCCCAGCTTTATTTCATTCAAAGACCTTCTTCTTTTTTTGATTTTCCAAAAAAGTAAGCAAAAAAAGGCAGCCACAACAAAGACAAGTCCAAGACTCCTAATATTCTTAGTATCATTTCAGTTCTGGGGCTTGCTTGTTCACGCTGCTGTGGCATCCCTACGCTCTTTTTTATTCCCGAACTCACGTTAACTTATTCAAATGTTGTTATTACTGTCATTTTGGGCGTAGTTCTGTGAGATTTAACCCGTTTTTCAGCCCAATAATAAATTTTTTCGGTAGAAATGATTTGATTGTTTTGTGTTTCTACTATTTCAATGACTTTACCGGTATTATCTAAATGATAACGCATTTGCCAGAAAGAGTTACTCTCTTTGTAAGGACTTTGGAGATTGTGTTGTGTGTATAGCAGTTGTTTATTTTTATCGAAGCATTTCTTCTGAATAAACTTAAATGAGCTACCTTTCATAATGGTTGTTATTACCAATGAGTCCGCATATTTTTGATAAGTATATTCTTCAATAGTAGTTGTTTCAAAGTTTTTACTTTTTTTTATCATCTTTCGGCTACTAAGCTGACCATTTTTATAAGTTGGATAATACCGAAAAATTAAACTGTCTTTACCATGATCAATAAGGCTAAATTCTCTTATCACTGTTCCTAAGGAATCATAATCTATTTTACAATCCAGCTTTCCATTTATATATGAGGCTAGAAGATTTTCTTTTCCCCGAAAATAAGCAAGGGCTTTTTCAGATTTCATTCCCCGAAAATATTTAGTTTCCTCAACCTTAAAAAGATTGCCTTTTTCATCATAATGATTAAACGCAATTAATAAGGAATCAGTAATTTTTGTACTATCGTTTGGATAATAATGCGAAACTACTTTTTCAATCCGTGCCTTTTGAGCAAAACACAGATTATGGAAAAGTAAACATAAGAGGCTCAAAAAAAATAACTTACTCATGAAATAATGCTTAATAGTTGGACTTGGGGAATCGTTGGTTTTAAAACCTGTAGTCTAAGTTAAACACAAGCTTAGACAGAAGTGAAAATTTTCAATTACTTCGTAATCCTGCCTTTGTAAGAAATAGAACAAATAAAAAAGACTTTACGTAAAAGTTTCAGGACGGCATAAATATATCTCAACATGGTTTCTCAATTACTTCGTCCAACCTCCTGCTTTCATCCAGTTCGCAAGTCTTTCAAACCAGCTATCAGCAGTCGTTTTATTATTTAATCCAAATCCATGTCCTCCTTTCTGATAAATGTGCATTTCAGAAGGAACATTATTTTTTCGTAGAGCCAGATAAAAAACCACACTATTTTCAGGTTTTACAGCTGAATCATCAGTAGCATGAACTAAAAAAGTAGGCGGAGTTTGGGGAGTAACCTGTTTTTCGGAAGAAAATTCACGACGTTTCTCAGCAGAAGCATTTTTACCTAACAGTTTTTCATGAGAGCCTTTGTGAGCAATATTGGTATCTCCAGAGATTACCGGATAAGCCAGAACCATAAAATCCGGACGTAAATTGATATTATCAATATTATCAATGAGGGCTTTTTGAAATTGAGTTCCGGCAGTAGATGCCAAATGACCACCCGCCGAGAAGCCCATAATACCAACCTTATCAGGATTAATTTTATAATCTTTAGCCCGTTGCCTTACAATCTGTATAGCCCGCTGTGCATCTTGCAAAGGTGCAATTTCAGGCAATGGTGAAATTCTTTCATCTGGCAGTCGGTATTTCAGTACAAAAGCTGTTACACCCATTTCATTAAATTTTTTAGCAACCTGATAACCTTCATGATCAATAGCCACTATCCAGTAACCACCACCCGGACAAATCACAACAGCTGTGCCATTTGGATTTTTGGGCACAAAAACAGTAAGTGTAGGGTCTGTAACCTGGCTGATTCTGGTTAATCCATCTTTTCCGGTCTCTGTTTTTTCTTTTACTTCTGTAGAGGGTTTGGAGTTTGGAATTTTATCATAAAGCGGAATTACTGTTTGTGAATAAATATCATTCATACAAAATAAAACAAGGCAGGCAAATAAAATAAAAGTTTTCATGTTAGCATTTTTTGGAAAAGTAAACGATTTATATTGATAATTGAAAATTTTTATGAGAACTTTTGAGCATCAAAATTGCTTAATAATAATAAAAACCACCACACGTTCTTATATTTTAGAAACAAACTTTTAATCCTAAAATTAACAAATGACCATGTCAACTCCCCTAAAACACATTACAGAACTTCATAAAGAAATTACTGAATGGAAAAGCATGATTGAACTGGTTCGTGATGAAACTAAAATTTTTCAGAAAGAACTTGCTGAAGTATCAGCCAAAAATACGGGCGGAGATATACGTCCTTTAGTTGCTCATTTTGAGAGTCAATTTATCCGTCAGGCAGAAGTTTCTGACGAATTGTATCATGAACTAAAAATTACTGACCATCAATTGGCAGGTATCATTCATGATAATCCGGCAGCATCACATGTTTTACTGCCAGATCATGAAAAATTGAGAAACGATATAGCTATTTTTGAAAAATTATTTGGCGAACTGAAAGCTGCCTATCGGGTATTTTTGGCAAAATGGATGTAACTTACCTGTTTTAATCCTTACTTTAGCACATCTGCAATGGAACGTAAACATTATCAAAACGAACAAATAACTGTTGTATGGCAACCTAAAATGTGTATTCACTCTGGAAAATGCTTTCGGGGTTTACATTCGGTTTTTGATCCATTAAAACGCCCCTGGATTACTTTAGAAGGAGCTGATAATGAGGCTGTTGTAGCACAGGTTGAAAAGTGTCCGTCAGGTGCTTTAAGTTATTTCAGGAATGAATCCCGAATGGAAGAGACGGATACTCCTGTAGAATCTACACTTGAAACACGTATAGAAGTGCAACCTAATGGTCCATTGCTTATCTATGGCACCCTGAAAGTGAAAGATGTAAAAGGGAATGAAAAACTTTTAAGCAACACTACTGCTTTTTGTCGCTGTGGGCAATCAAAAACCAAGCCTTTTTGTGATGGTTCTCACATAGAGGCAAGATTTAAGGATGAATAAAAAACGGTAAATAATTTTTACAAAACAGCCGATTTTCGTAAAATTGACAAAAATCAAACTTTATGAAATCGGCTGTTTTATTTTTTTTAATCCTTATTCCCTTCCACCTGTCTGCACAATTTACCGATAATTTTTCGGATGGTAATTTTACTGCCAATCCTGTGTGGGAAGGCAGCACAAACCTATTTACAATAAATGCCCAAAGTCAGCTACAGTCAAACGGACCCAATGCTACTTCTGTTATTTACTTGTCAACTGCCAGCACCCGCTCTCAAAATACCGAATGGAATTTTTTAGTAAAACTTGCATTTAATCCTACCAGTTCTAATTATACCCGTATTTATCTGATGTCTGACCAGACCAACCTTAGTGGCAGTTTGAATGGTTATTATATACGTATTGGTGAAGATGGCTCAGCTGATGGTGTGGACTTATACAGACAAAATGGTACAACTCATACCAAAATTATAGATGGCATAGCAGGAAGAGTAGCAACCACCCCATTGGTAAGAGTAAGAGTTACACTAGACTATGATGGAAACTGGTCAGTATTTTCAGATAATACTGGTAATAATAATTTTATACAGGAAGGTATCATAAGCGATAATACGGTTACTACTTCGCTGGCATTTGGAGTATGGTGTAGTTTTACTGCAGCCAACCGACTAGGATTCTCTTTTGATGATTTTGAAGTGAAGGCTTCGACATTTGTTCCTCCTGCAGTTGCTGACTATAAAGATTTGGTTATTAATGAGTTGCTACCTGATGAAAATCCACGCGTAGATTTACCAGAAGCAGAATTTGCTGAAATATTTAATAGAAGTACCAAAGATTTGAATCTTTCAGGATTTACTTTTTCTTCTCCAAGTACCAAAGGAACATTTCCAGCATATCTTATTAAGGCAGGAGAATACCTCATTATTTGTCGTACTTCAGATACTAGTGTTTTAACAATTTAATTTTAATGATTAATATTGGAAATAAATTAGTTTATTGTCATGGCACGAATCGCTAAAAAAGTAATTTTGTCAGCCTCAGAAAAAGCAGAACTGACATCCATTCTTA
>JAESFG010000304.1_pt1 | contig 91683 bp, 101 predicted proteins | sample 9269371 | NCBI WGS metagenome assembly JAESFG01 (sample SAMN14506227, study PRJNA617093) | algae metagenome | isolation source: Aetokthonos hydrillicola CCALA 1050 (B3-Florida) and co-occurring... | place: USA: South Carolina | collected 2013-01-01
CACCAGCGGCTCCATCGCCGCCCACCGCTCGTCCGTGAGCATGTACCGCATGACCGACACCGAAACGGGGAGGAAATCGCGCCCAACTCCTTACCCCAGATGGTCAACCAACGTCAACAGAACCTAAAGATGAACCAGACCCCATCGAGAGAGAGAGGGGAAAGGCGGCACTGGAATCGCTTATGAATGAGGCGGAAGTGTTGGAGGAAGAAAGCATTCAAGATGAAGTAGAACGCAATAGACGGCCTCTGATTGGCTGCTCTGTATTCTTGACCATCGCCTCGCTGACATCAGCCCTCTGCTGGCGTATTGTCGCTTAACATGATGTCATAGCTGAGTCGTCTTTTACAATTTTAATACGGAGTCGTGTTTTTTTGACGCGATTACTCCGCTAGCGTCTGATCGCATACGGATGTTTTGCCCTACCCAAAATGACTCTGCCTCTGGCCAAGAACTCAGAGGCAGCGAATACTTTTCAAGAGATATCAACCGACTCACGCTCTGGCCTTCGCCAACGCCTCCCGAAGCGTTTGGGCTTGGCTGGTCAGGTGCGAGTAGTGCTTGTGGAGCATGGCGGTTGTGGTGTGGCCGAGCAGCGCTGCAACGTGAGCATCGGGCACGCCTTTCACCAGTGCCGCCGTTGCGAAGGTGTGGCGGTAGCCGTAAGCCGTTGCCTTCACCCCGGCCCGCTCACTTGCCCTCCGCATCGCCAAAACGATGCCGTCCTTCTTCCACGGCTGTCCATTGCCGTTCCTGAGCAACGCCCCTTCGGGATGAGCTTCAGCCTCAACCTTGAGCAGTTCCACGGCCTTCGGGCTGAGGATGATGATTCTCGGCTTTCCGGTGTGGTGTGCGGTCTTGTGCTGGTTCAGGATCGCGACACCGTTTGCAAAATCCACGTCCTGAGCGGTCAGCGCCGTGAGTTATGACGGACGCGCCCCCGTCTCATAAAGCAACGTGAGGAGTACGCACAGAGCCGGGCTTGCGGTTTCGAGTAATTTCTTGTGGGCGTCTTCGCTGACGACCGACTTTGAACCCCGACTCTTCCGCGAAGGCCGTTTCAACCCCTTCAGTGGATTGGACGTGATGATGTTCTCGACTTCCGCCCACTTGAAGGCAGAAGCCAGAGTGCTGCCGATATCGCAGCGCGTGTTGATGCCGACCGCGAGAACGGAGAGCCACCGAGAAATTTCTAAAGCTTTCAAGCTCTCTGCCTTTGTCGCACCGAAGGCATCCGTGACGTGTGCCAGAAGGCATTCGTAAACGAGATGTGTGCTGCTCTTGATCGTCCCTTTCTTCGCTGCGAGGAAGGCGGCAATCACGTTTGCCACGGTCAACTCGACTTTCGATGAAGGCTGTGCCTCTGGCTTCGGGGTCGGAGGGTTGGCAGTCGGTGGCGGTGGATTGTTACCGGGTGACGCCGTGTCGCCGGCCATGAGGCGATGCCATGCCTTGACCGCGAGGGGTTCGTTCTCTTCGCCCTTCACCTTGAGGTTGAACCGCCTGCCTTCATGCCAGACAAACCATCCGCCCTTCGCCTGCCAGAACCACGGACCGACGCTCTTTCGTGCCATTGCCGGAATACTCCGGCTCTGTCATTCCGTACCCCCCAATCCGTACCCCGGAAGGGAGAAGTGGGAATTTTCTCTGGCATTTTGCCGTTTGACCTCAACGTTCGCAACGAAGAGGTCGGGAGTTCGACTCTCCTTCGCTCCACTCACCGAAGGCCGGGGGTTCGCCCCCGGCCTTCAAGCATTTCCGGCGGAATTTAGCGGCACCTCAGCCCAGGTGGAAACACACCCGAAACCCGAAGTGTTTGCTGTAACGGGGCACGGGTGCGTAATTGTAACGGTTCGCGGCGCGGCAGTTATCTGGACTGTTGTACCAACTGCCGCCGCGCAGGACGCGATGATCGGAGTAATCATTATTCGATTGGCAAGGATCGATCCGGTCTTCGGCTCTGTAAGGCGCGTACCAATCCTCGCACCACTCCCACACGTTTCCGTGAAAGTCGTGCAAACCCCACTTGTTCGCAGCCAGTTGGCCCACCGATTGCGTCTGGTCACCACTGTTGCCGCAATACCAGCCCGCCCGCTCTAGCGCCGCCTCATCGTTCCCGCTCCAGTATACCGTCGAGGTTCCGGCGCGGCAGGCGTATTCCCACTCCGCTTCCGTAGGCAGCCGTAGCGTCACCTTGCCCTTCAGTTTCTTGCAGAACTCCTGCGCGTCGTCCCACGATACCTGTTCCACCGGACGGTTCGGCCCCTTGAAGTGGCTCGGGTCGGTGCCCATCACGGCCTTCCACTGCGCCTGCGTCACCGGGTAGACGCCCATAAAGAACCCCTTCGACAACGTCACCGTGCGGACCGGTTCCCGGTTGTGTTGCTCTGTCTCGCCCATCTGGAACGACCCGGGCGGGCACCACGCGAACAGGATTCGCACATTGCCGGGCAACTTGATGGTGACCTTGTCGCCCGCCGACCGGGCGCGGCCGGGGTGCAGTTGGTCTTTGGCCTTGGCCTCCTCTTCCGCCTTGCGGCGGGCCTCGTCCTCGGCCCGGCGCTGGCGCTCGGCCTGTTCACGCGCCTTTTGGGCGGCCTCGCGCTCGCGGTTCGCCCGCTCAGCGGCCTCGGCCGCGAACCGCATCGCCTGCTGTCGTTCGGCCTCCTCGCGCTCACGCTGCTCGGCGAGTTGGCGCTCGGCCTGTTCACGCGCTTTCTGGGCCGCGGCCTCTCGCTCGCGGTTCGCCCGCTCGGCGGCTTCGGCCGCGAGCCGCACCCGCTCGGCTCGTGCGCGTTCGTCGGCGGCGCGTTTGGCCTCGGCTTCGGCCCGCTGCTTCGCGGCAACTTCCCCCGCGACCATCCGCTCGGCTAACCGCTCAGCCGCCTCGCGCGCGAGCCGCTCGCGGGCGGCGGATTCGGCCGGGTCGAGGTCGGCCAGCGCCTTCAGCACCGGCTCGAAGCCGCCGAGCCGCGGGAACTTGCCCGCCAGCGCCGGGCGCACGCACTGGCCGAGCAACTTCTTCAGCCCGCTGCGGTACGGCTCCTCTAACTCGCCCCACTCGTCGTCGTCCGGTTGTGTGTGACCGAACAGCACGTCCAGACACGTTTTGCCGAACGCGTACACGTCCGAGTACGGGCCGACCGGCACCCCGGGCAACTCGCCGGTCTGCTCGGGCGGGGCGTACTTGAGCGTCCCGGTGACGCTCCGGTCCTTCGTCGAGCGGTTCGCCGGCACCACCGACACGCCCGCACGCGCGACCGCCGCCCGCACCGCCAGGCCGAAGTCGATCACCTTCACCGCCCAGGTGCCGTCGGCGTTCCGCAGCACCATGATGTTCGACGGCTTGAGATCGCGGTGGTAGATCGGCTGAGGGCGGGTGTGCGCCGCATGGACCGCTTCCGCCACCTGCCGCGCGACCGGCAGGAAATCGGCCACCGGGAGAGGCACCAGCGTGTCGAGCGTGGCGCCCTCGCAGTATTCGAGGATCAGGTACGGGCGCTCGCGCGTGGCGGTGTTCCCGAACCCCTGGTCGATGACGCCGATGATGTTCCGGTGCGCCAGCGCCTTGAGTACCCGCGCTTCGGCGAACACCTTGGCGAGGTCGCGGTCGAGCGCGTCGGTGCGGAACGACTTGACGGCGAGCGGGCGGCCGTCCTCGTACTCATCGCGACAGAGGAATACCGTCCCGAATGCCCCGCCGCCGAGGATGCGCTCGGGCTTGTACCGGTGCCGGTCGAACGGCGCGTACCGGGCCGCGTCCAGATCGACCGCCCTCCAGACCGCCGCGAACGCCGGCTCCCACTTTCCCGCTTCGCACGCGTCCAGATACGCCTTGTAGTAGTTCGCGGCTTCCGCGGCGGTGTCCCGGGCGGCGTGTGCGGCGGTCGCGGCCTTATGGTGAGCTTCCCCCGCTTCCGCGTACAGCCGGGCCTCGCTGCACGCGTCGCCGAGTTGCTCCCACTGCGCCGCGGTCACCTGACCGGCGTTCCGGCGGAACTGCTCGCGGGCGCGGCGGAGGTACTCGCGCTCGGCCTCCGAGTCGTAACTCACCCCCGGCTTCCGGGGGGCGGCGAGCCGCTCCTTGATCTCGCGCAGGTCCGCGCCCACGCCCGCGAACCCGGCGTCGAGCTTCGCCCCCACCTCCGCGAACCCGGCGTCGAGCCGGTCGAACAGCGCGTCGAACTGGTCGAGGATGCCGGCCGTGCGGGTATCGAGTGTGGCGGAGAGGGCGCGGAACTGGTCGTGCGCCAGCACCCACGACAGTTCCGCGTTCCGGCTCGCGACCTTGCGGAAGTAGTACCGGTACAGCGTCTGGAACAGCGGCGTGCGGCCGTCCGGGGTGAACCGCAGCACAACGGCGAGGTCGGGTGTGCCGGCGAGTTGTTCGGCGTCGGCGATGTCGCCGGCCGCACGGTCGGCGTCGGCTACCACCCCCGCCGGATCGGAGAAGCGGCGGAGCGCGTCGGCCCCGGCGGGTTCGGTGCCGCCGGCCAACTGCTCGTGAAGGGCGCGCAACTCCCGCGCGGCCCCGGCCCGCTGTTCCGCAGGCAGCAGTGCGACCAACTCGCGCAGCTCGTTGCGCGCGGCCCGCAAGTCGGCCTCGCGCCGCGGGTCGTTCAACCGCTCCCACACGCCGCGCTCATCGAGTAACAACCCGACGACGTGCCACGCCCGCCCGTTCGCGTCAAAGACCGCGCGGAAGACCTCGCGGCTCGAGTCGTGGACGCGGCTATCGAGCCAGTCGCACGCGGCTTGCGAGGAATACCCGAGAAGTTGCTTCAGGCCGACTTGGAGCAACAGGCCGGGTAGCGCCATGGTGCGTTTCCTGAGCGGGCGGACGAGCGGGCGGAGTCCGCGCCTGACACTTCGTGTCTTCGCCCGTCGTTACACCACTTTTATCAGGAACCGCCGAAATTCACAAATATCCGGTTCGGCCGCGGCCGTCATGTCGCGGTCGAGGATGCGCGCAACCCGGCCGGCACCGCAAACGGGGCCGACGCGCGGAGAGTTCGCCCCGCGACCCACCGACGCGGCGTCAAGATCCGATCGCTCACACCGCGGCGACCACCGGTAGCACGTACGGCCCCTTCGGGATCACCGCGACCGTCGCGGTCCGCCCGTACTCTGCCAGCGCCTCCGCCACCGCCTCCTCGACCGTCGCAGCCGGCTCGACGCGGCAGCGGCGGAGCACCTCCGGCGACAGCCCGCCGCTCACCACCCGCACCCGGCAGTGTTGCAACACCTTCTTGAACATCAACAACTGCCACTCGTCCATCTCGCACGTCGGCGACTCCGACGGCCGGTCGTACCCGCCGGTCGCCGCGTAGCGGTCCATCGCCGCCTGAAACTCGTGGCTGCCCAGACCTTGCGTCAGACTCGCGGCCAGCACGATCGTCCCGCCCTTGCGGACCACCGGCAGCGCCCCGGTCAGCCCCTTCACCGCCTGATACCACGTCGTGTCGAGTGGGTAGCCGGCGGCACTCGTCACCACCACGTCCGCCGGTCGCGGCACCGACGCTTTCACGACCTCGCGGCAGAACCGCACGCCCGCCTCCCACGCGGCGATCATGTCGCCGGCACCCAGCCACGTCACGCGGCGCTTCCCGTCGATGCACACGTTCACGATGAAGTCGCACCCGGCCATCTGGGCGATGAGGGTGTTCTCCGAGTGAACCGGGTTGCCCTCGACCCTCCCGCAGTCGGCGAGCGGGTGCTCGAGGAACCGCGGGCTGTGCCACGCGCTGACGGTCTCCAGCGCCGCCAACCCCGGGCAGATGAGCTTCCGCCCGCCGCTGTACCCGGCCATCAGGTGCGGCTCGATCAGCCCGACCGTGAGCTTCAGTTCGGCCCGCGTATACCGGCGGTCGATCCACGCCGGCACGCCGTTCGGCGTCGTACCCAGGTAGTCGTGCTCGTCTCGTTCCTTGCCGCTGTGATTCTCGCAGCGGTAGTTCCGCGCCACGAACTCGCCGACCAGTTCGACCAACTCGTCGCCCTCGTTGGGCCGGTGAAGGCCGGTGGCGACCAGGATCGTGATCCCGTCCCGCGGCACGCCGGCCCCTTCCAGGGTGCGCAGTAGCGGCGGGAGGATCATCGCGTTCGGCACCGGGCGGGTGATGTCGCACACCGCCACGCACGCGGTCTTCTTGCCCTTCGCCAAGGCCGAAAGCGGCCGCGTGCCGATCGGGTTCGCCAGCGCGTCCGCGAGCGCCCCTTCCGGGTCCGGCAGCGGGGCGGCCGGGCGGATGGCGAGCGGCGGGGCGAGCAGCCGGTCGTCCGGCAGGGTGACCGCCAGCCCGGTCTTGCCGTAGTCGAGGGTGATTTGCATGGTGGGTGTTTGGTTTTTGGTTTTTAGTGTTTGGACGGCACGTCTCCGCATCGGGCGCGTGGACACGCGGCGGCGGCGCCCATAATATCACTTTTCACGTCCGGATCGCGCCCGCGGTTCCGGCGTCACAAAACACCAAAAACCGAACACCAAACACCGACCATGAGCATCGACAAAAGCCTGAAGCGCAAGGGCGGGATGTCCAAGACCCGGTGCGTGCTGACCCGCGCCGAGCGGATCGCCAAGATGATGGAGAACGGCGGGTTCGGCCAGGACCGCAGCCCGTACGGCCTGCCCAAGACCCGCGTCCAGAAGGTGGCGCTGAAGAAGAAGGCCAAGAAGGAAGCGGCCGAGGGCGACGCGGCCGCCGCCGGCGACAAGAAGGCGGCGAAGAAGTAACCACTTCTCGTTCCTGGTTCCAAGTTCCAGCAGTTCCAAGTTGAAAACGAGCGGTTCGGCTGCTGTCTTCGGCTTGGAACCGATGGAACTTGGAACCTGGAACCATGCTTTCGTACATTGCGCTCGGCTCCAACCTCGGCGACCGCCGGGCCACACTCGCCGCGGCGGTGCGGCGACTCCGCGCCGAACCCGGGCTGCGCGTCGTCGCGGCGTCGCAGTTCTACGAGACCGCCCCCGTCAACTGCCCGCCCGGCTCGGGCGTCTTCCTCAACGCCGCCGCCGCGGTCGAAACCGAGCGCCCGCCCGAAGACCTGCTGCGGCTTTTACTTGCGATCGAACGCGAGTTCGGCCGCGTCCGCTCCGAGCCGAACTCGCCGCGGACCCTCGATCTCGACCTCATTCTGTACGGCGACCGCGTCGTGCACACGCCGGAACTGACGCTCCCGCACCCGCGGATGCACGAGCGGGCGTTTGTCCTCGTACCGCTCGCCGAAATCGCCGCCGACGCCGTTCACCCGACGCTCGGCAAGACGGTCGCGGAACTCGCCGCGGCCGTTCCGCAGGGCGACATCCGCCCCGCGCCGGAACCGGCCGCCCCTCAGACGCTCGCCGGCCTGCGCGCGCTCGTGACCGGCTCCACGAGCGGCATTGGGGCGGCGGTCGCGACCGCGTTCGAGGCGCACGGCGCCGCGGTGATTCGCCACGGCCGCCGCGCACGAACCGGCGGGAGCGAGCGGTTCGTCCCGGCGGATTTGCGCGACCCGGCGCAGGTCGATCGGCTCGCGGACGCCGCCTGGGACGCGCTCGGGGGGTTGGACGTGCTGGTGTGCAACGCCGGCGCGGACACGCTCACCGGCGATGCGGCCAAGTGGTCGTTCGACGAGAAGCTGGAGGCGCTGCTGGCGGTCGATCTGAAGGCGACGATGCGACTGTCGCGCGACCTCGGCCGGCGGATGAAGGCCCGCGACCGCGGGTGCATCCTGACGGTCGGCTGGGATCAGGCGGAGACCGGGATGGAGGGCGACAGCGGCGAGTTGTTCGCGGCGGTGAAGGGTGCGATCACCGGCTTCACGCGGAGCCTGTCGCTGTCGCTGGCACCGGCGGTGCGGGTGAATTGCCTGGCCCCGGGGTGGATTCGGACCGCGTGGGGCGAAACGGCGAGCGCCGTGTGGCAAGAGCGGGTGAGAGAGGAAACCCCGCTCGGAATGTGGGGCCTGGCCGACGACATCGCGGCCGCGGCGGTGTTCTTGGCAGGGCCGTCCGCCCGGTTCGTGACCGGGCAGACGGTCCGCGTCAACGGCGGCGCAGTACGGGCGTAACCCACGTCAAGGCGTCTTGGGCGCGACTTGATCTTTCGGCGCCGACGCACCCTTGGGCGCTCCCGAGCCGCCCTCGTTCAACTGCTTCAACTGCGGAGCTTTCGACGGATCGGCCGGCTTCGGGTCGGCACTCTTGCTACCGTCCCCGCACCCGGTGGACACGAGAAGAGCGACAGCCAAACTGAGCACACCACAAACACGCTTCATCGGAGCTACCCGGTTGGAAATATGATCTGAAGAATATGACCGCCGGCGAACTGACGTCGGCGGCCCGGCGCGACGCGGGTTAGTCGAAGGTGACGACGATACCGTCAGCGGCCCCACAGATATACACGTAGGTCGAGAAGTCGATACTGCCGTTGAGGGCGCGAACCGAGCCGTCCATGAACACGTTATTGAACCGGTTGTTGCCGTGCAGGCTGCCCGGCATGCCGGCCGCCAGCCCGCGGCCGGCCGGGGTGTTGTTGCAGTTGCTATTGGTGCTGCTCGGGCAGGTGCCGAAGTCGCTGGCGAAGTACCCGTGCCCGTAGGCGAACAGCGTCCACCCCTCGTTCGTGCTGCCGGCGAAGGTCAGCCCACCGGCCGTTTCGGCGAACCCAATAGTGTTCGAGGTGCCGTCGGTAATGCCGGTGATGGCGATCCCGCGGCCGCTCCCGCTGTTGTACTGGAACGGCCCGATGTACCGGTCGTCCTGGATGTACCCGATGTTGACGAGGTAGTTGGTTTTCGCCGTCTGGCTGATCGTCGACCCGAACCCATTGCCGGTGGTGAACGTGGAGGTCGACGCGTTGATTGCCGGGGCGGCGGCGGCGTTGGCCCAGATGCCGCCGTCCGGGAAGTGCTTGCCGCGGACGCCCCAGAAGCGGACCTGGGGCATGTTCAGGACGCTGTCCGGCGGCGGGGCCGACGGGCAGATGAACGTCTTGATGTTGTTGGCGTTGGCGTATGGCGTGCCGGCCGGCGGCGTGACCCCGTAGTTAGGCAGCACCGGCAGCACGGCCGACCCCCACCAGCTCGCGCCAGCGGTAGTGAACGTCGGATCCCAAACCCGGTACGCGTTCTCCTGCTCGATGAACGGCAGCAGGAGGACGAGGACTGAGGCGCCGCGGTTGGTCATGCTCGGCGGTAGCACCTGACGCGAACTCTCGAAGTTGTGGCAGGCCAGCCCGATCTGTTTGAGGTTGTTCTGGCAAGTCATGCGGGCGGCCGCTTCGCGGACCTTTTGCACGGCCGGAAGGAGCAGGCCGATCAGGATCGCGATGATCGCGATCACCACCAGCAGTTCGATCAGGGTGAAAGCCGCCCGCGCGGGGCGGGCGACCGAGACGCGAGTCATCGGCGGACCTCCAAAAAGACCGGGTGTGGGCGCGGCGGGGTATTATGAGCGGGCGAGAATCCCGCACAGCAGCCGTAACGAGTCCCGGTCGTCGGCCAAGGGCCGACAAGACAAAAAAGTAGAACAAAAAGCAGCGTCGGAGAGGCGAATCGCGAACGGAGCTTGTGGGCGATGGCAGTTGCGAGAGAGTAAACTGCCGACGACTCGCGTCGCCACCGGGGTGCGAAACCCCAACCTAAACTGTATTATTGCAGTGCTATTAACTGGCGGCAAGCTGCCTTACATCTTTTTTCATTTTCCTCGGTCGGCCGAAATCCTGGCTCACCCGTCCGGGCACACCGCGGTCAGGTGCCGCAGCACGTCGCGAACGGAGATTACGCCGACCGGGCGGCCGTCGCGCACCACCGGCACGTGCCGGTAGCCGCCGGCGTCCATCTTGCCCAGCGCGTAGGCCAGCGGGTCCGACGGCGACACCGTCTCCGGGTCGCGGGTCATGAACCGCGCCACCGGCAGCGCCTCGAACCCCGGCTCGCCGGCCACCTTGATCAGGAAGTCGCGCTCGGTCAGGATGCCGGCCAGCGCGCCGCCCGGGCCGACCACCAGCACCGCCCCGGTGCGGCCGGCGGTCATCGCGCGGATCGCGTCGCCCAGGGTGGCCGTGAGCGGCACGGTGATGGGCGGCCGCGGGTCGAGCACCGACACCGGGTCGGCGGTCAGGCCGGCCTCGACCGGCCCGTGCGGGGCGGGCGCGTCGAGGTGGGTGAGCGGCAGCCCGCAGTTGGCGCACGCGTCGCCGCCGGGCGGGTGGTTCACGTGACCGCACGCGGGACAATACATAGTTCCAGGTTCCACGTTCCAGGTTCCACGTTGAAGACAGGAAACCAAGTTGACCGGTTTCAACTTGGAACCTGGAACGTGGAACCTGGAACAACTAGGACACGGTCCACACGTCCTCGGCCTTGAACAGGTCTTCGATTTTGCCGGCCCCGCGCTTCTCGACCGCGGTCTTGATGCGGCCGTCGAGTTGCTCCTCGTAGGTCGGCTTCTGCACGCTGCGGAACACCCCGACCGGCTCCGGGAACGGAACCGCCGCCTTCGCGTCGTGGGCGAACCGGCTCAGCAGGTACGCCAGCGTCGGCTCCTCGGCGTGCGCGTCGTGCGTCAAGAGGTCGTCCACCTGGCAGTCCTTGCCGACCTGCACCACTTCGGGCTTCAGGCCGTTCAGCCGGATGCCCTTCGACTTGTCCTTGCCGAACACCATCGGCTTGCCATGCTCCAGGTACAGGAGGTTGTCGGCCTTCACCTGCTTGTCCGTCGCGTACTTGTACACGTCGTCGTTGAAGATGACGCAGTTCTGGTAGATCTCGACGAACGCGCTGCCCTTGTGCGCCGCGGCCTTCTGGAGCGTCGCCACGAGGTGCTGGACGTCCACATCGACGGTACGGGCGACGAACGTGGCCTCCGCGGCGAGCGCGACGGACAGCGGCCGCATGGGGGTCTCGAAAGAGCCGCCGGGGCTGGTCTTGGTCGGCGTCCCGACGCGGCTGGCCGGGGAATATTGGCCCTTCGTGAGGCCGTAGATCTCGTTGTTGAACAGCAGGACTTTGATGTCCATGTTGCGCCGCAGCGCGTGGATCAGGTGGTTGCCGCCGATGGACAGACCGTCGCCGTCGCCGGTGACGACCCACACCTGGAGGTCCGGGTTGGCGAGCCGCAACCCGGTGGCGAAGGTCGGGGCGCGGCCGTGGATGGTGTGGAACCCGTAGGTGTTCATGTAGTACGGGAACCGGCTGGAGCAGCCGATGCCGGACACGAACGCCAGCTTCTCGCGGGGCACGCCCACCGTGGTGAGCGCCTTCTTCATCTGGGCCAGGATGCTGTAGTCCCCGCACCCGGGGCACCAGCGGACTTCCTGGTCGGTGGTCAGGTCTTTGGAGGTCAGTGGGAGAGCGGTCGGCATGATGGTATTGGGTGTTTGGTTTGTGGTGTTTTGTGTTCGGCGACCCGTTCGTGTGAGCCGCGGTGTGTTGGTTTTCGCCCCTCTCCCGCCAGGAGAGAGGGCGGCCGCGAAGCGCGGCGGGGTGAGGGGGCGCTTTGCCCCACGGTTCACGCGAAGCGTCTTCGGGCGCGTCGGTTCACCCCTCACCCGCCGGGTTGTCGCCCGGCTGCCCTCTCCCGCAAGGGGAGAGGGCGAGAAGACGGTCTCTGCCGTCGTTCGTTGTCGTCAGGAGAGCGCCTTCTCGATCGCCGCCTCGATCTCGGACACGAGGAACGGCTTGCCCTGCACCTTGCACAGCCCCTCGGCCGGGACGAGGTACTTGGCCCGCAACAGCCAGCTCAACTGCCCGCTGTTCAACTCGGGCACGATGATCTTCTTGAACCGCTTCAGCACCGCTTCGGTGTTCTTGGGCATCGGGTTCAAGTAGCGGAAGTGCGCCTGGGCCACCTTCTGCCCCTTCCGCCGCGCCCGCTCGACGGCGGTCGTGATGCTGCCGTAGGTGCCGCCCCACCCGACCACCAGCAGTTCGGCGTCGGCGTCGCCGGCCACCGCGAGGTCGGGAATGGTTTGGGCGATGTTCTCGACCTTCTTCCACCGCGTCTGAGTCATGTGCTCGTGGTTGGCCGGCTCGTAGTTGATGTTGCCGGTCACGTCCTGCTTCTCGATCCCGCCGATGCGGTGCTCCAGCCCCGGCGTGCCCGGGATCGCCCACGGCCGCGACAGGTACTCGTCCCGCTTGTACGGCAAGAACTTACCCGCCCCGCCGCCCTCGCCCTCGCCGCTCTCGTGCGCGAGGTTCGTCCCCTCGCTGTTCGGTTCGGTGGGATGCGAAATCTCGATCTTCGGCAGGCTCGACGCGGCGGGAATCTTCCACGGCTCCGACCCGTTGGCGAGGTACCCGTCGGACAGGTAGAACACCGGGCACATGAACCGCGTCGCCAGCCGGACGGCCTCGATCGCCATATCGAAGCAGTCCACCGGCGACTGCGGGGCGACGATCGCCACCGGGCTGTCGCCGTTGCGGCCGAACATCGCCTGGAGCAGGTCCGACTGCTCGGTCTTGGTCGGCAGGCCGGTGCTCGGGCCGCCCCGCTGCACGTTCACGATGACGAGCGGCAGTTCGGTCATCACCGCGAGGTTGATGGCCTCGCTCTTGAGGCAGATGCCCGGCCCGCTGGTGCCGGTGACGCCCAGCGCGCCGCCGTAGCTCGCGCCCATCGCCACCCCGGCCGCCGCGATCTCGTCTTCCGCCTGGAACGTCTTCACGCCGAACCGCCGCATCTCGGTCAGCCCTTCGAGGACCGAACTGGCGGGCGTGATCGGGTAGCCGGCGTAAACGAGCGTCTTCTTGGCGAGTTGGGACGCGGCGACGAGGCCCAGAACGGTCGCCTCGTTGCCGGTAATCTTGCGGTAGGTGCCCGGGGCGATCTGCGCCTTCGCCACCTGGTACTGAATCGGCAGCAGTTCGACGGTTTCGCCGTAGTTGTACCCAGCCTTCAGCGCCGCCGCGTTGGCCATCTTGAACGGCAACTGCTCGGCCTTCTTGCCGAACTTCTCGTTGATCCACTTGAGCGTCGCTTCGAGGGGCCGCTCATACATCCAGTACACCAAGCCCAGCGCGAAGAAGTTCTTGCACCGGTCTTGGTCGCGGGGCGACGGGAGGAACTCCTTCACCGTCTCGCCGGCCAGCTTGCCGATCGCCACCCGCACCACCCGGTAGCCCTTGAGCGAGCCGTCTTCGAGCGGGTTGGTCTTGTAGGACGCCTTCTTGAGGTCCGACGTCTCGAAGCCGTCGGTGTTGACGATCAGGATGCCGCCCGGCTGCAAGTCCTTGATGTTGGTCTTGAGCGCCGCGGCGTTCATGACGACGAGCGCGTCGAGGGCGTCGCCGGGGGTGTGGATGTCGTTGCTGCTGAAGTGGACCTGGAAGCCGCTGACGCCGGCGAGGGTGCCGGCGGGGGCGCGGATCTCGGCCGGGAAGTCGGGGAAGGTGGCGATGTCGTTGCCGAACAGCGCCGACGCGTCGGTGAACCGCGTCCCGACCACCTGCATGCCGTCGCCGGAGTCGCCGGCGAACCGGATGGTGACCGACTCGACTTTCTCGACGGTCTTGTGGTGGCCGTTGGAATGGCCGTTCGAGCCGACGCCGGGCGGCGTGGCCGTGGGAGAGCCGGTCTCGGTACTCATGGCGTTCCAGAACCTCGAATGGGAACGAGGGAGAGTGCGGGGGTCGTGCCCGTGCGGTGTGTTTATCTTACACGGTCGGCCGCCGGCGGGCGCTGAATTGAGCCGCAGAGGCCGACCGGCGCGGCACAGGCGGCACAACCGCACCCGCGGACGTCACGCCGCGGGCGGCGGCGCGTCTCGCGTGCAACTTTCTGAACGTTTACGGCCGAACGAATGGGCAGACGGTGCGCCGCGACCGGCGCGCCCCCCTCACCCGCGGCGCACGGACCGCGCCGGCCCATCCGCAGGAGGACAGGATGTCCCTGTTCGGCAAACTGGTTCGCGGCACGGCCGCGGCCGCCGTCGTCGCGCTCGGCTCGGCCGCCGACGCGCAAGACGCTTCGCCGCCCGCGCGGCTCGACCTCCCGGGGTTGACCGCCACCCCGGTCACCCCCGCGTCCGGGTTCGGCCGCCAGGTCCGCCCGCCGGCGCAGTACCCGTGCCCGACGACGCCCTGCCCGGTCACCGGACAGCCGGTCCTTCCGCCCACCACCGACCCGATGACGCCCCCGACGTCTCCGATGACGCCGCCGATGCCGTCCCCGATGGCACCGACCGACCCGCTGCCCAACAACGCCGGGCAGGTGGCGCAGGCGGCCCCGGACTTCGGCGACCTGACCGGCGGCGGCGGGGTCGGCCCGGGCGGCGGCCGTAACGGCGGCGGGTACATCGAGAACGCGGTCCCGCTCACCATGTTCCGGCTGCGGTTCGACAGCGGGTACAACAACAACCGCCCGGACCGCGGCAACTTCTTCTACGCCAAGTGCGGGTGCTTCCGCCCGGCCCCGGACGCGATCGGCCCGCCGCTGCCGGCCCGCCGCGTCGATTACCAGGAACTGGTGGCGTCCGGCGAGTACGCGTTCTCCGAGCGGTTCTCGGCGTTCGTGGACCTGCCGACGCGGTTCATCAACCCGCAGAACAACGTCAACGACGCCGGCATCGGCGACATCGGGTTCGGGGCCAAGTACGCGTTCGTGTACGGGCCGACGCGGGTGGTGTCGCTGTTCCTGCGGTTCGTGTCCCCGTCCGGCCAGATCTCGACCGGGCTGGGCAGCGGGCAGTGGTTCGCCGAGCCGGGCATCCTGTACTTCGAGCAACTGAACCCGAACTGGCAGTTGTTCGGCGAGTTCCGGTTCACCACCCCGCTCGGGCTGCGGACCGACTTCAGCGGCAACATGCTGCGGTACGGCTTGGGCACCAGCTACGTGGTGGCCCGCGGGTCGTGGGGCTACGTCTCGCCGGTGGTGGAACTGGTCGGCTGGACGGTGCTGAGCGGCAAGGAACTGAACCCGGACGCGGTCGTCGCGGTGAGCGCCGCCGGCGACACGATCGTGAACGCGAAGATGGGCGTGCGGATCGGCCTGGGCCGACCGGTCAACGGGCTGTCGTACCAGACCCGCTCGGACCTGTACATCGGCTACGGCCGCGCCCTGACCGGCGAGGTGTGGTACAAGGACCTGCTGCGGGTCGAGTTCCGCCGGTTCTTCTAGATGGTGTTTGGTGTTTTGTTTTTGGTGTTTCGTGCTGCCCCCGCCGAACGGGCCTCGGGATAAGCCGGGCACAAAGCACCAAAAACGAAACACCGAACACGGCCTCGACGTCACCCGTCGGCCTTCGGCGGCGGGTTGGGGTCGGGGTACTTGGCCCGCAGGTCGCGGTACGCGTCGCCGGCCACCGCGCGGCGGAAGTCGGCGTCGCTGTAGAACCACGTCTTGCCGCCGCGGGCACTTTCGGCCAACAGCCGCTCCAGTTCGGGCCGGTCGTCGGTCGCGGCCGCGATCGCGGCCCGCAGCGCCTGACTGACCGTGTCCGGGCCGAACTCGTTCAGCGTCCGCCGCGCCTCCGCCGGCCGGGTGCGGAGCAGCGCGCGGAGCAGTTCGTCGCGGGCGAGGCCGCGGCTCGCGCCCTCCCCGGCGTCGCGCAGGTACGACTTGAACAGCGGCACCGCCGCGGCCAGGTTGTCCTTGCGGAAGTGCAGGTGCGCCTGCCAGTACACCCACTCGACGTCGTCCGGCACCCGCTTCCGGTGCATCGCCAGCAGTTCGGCGAGCGCGGCGAAGTCGCCGGCGCGGTCGTACAGCCCGGCGAGCTGGGCGAACGTCGCCTCCGGCGGGCCGACGTCGCGGTACGCGTCCGCGCCCCTCTTCAGCTTGAACAGGCACTCGACTCGCTGCTCGCGGAACCGGTCGGCGGCGTGAACGGCGTCGAGGTCGTCGGGCGCGGCTTTCGGCAGCTTGGCCGCGCCGGCGGCGAGCAACCCCTCCGCCTTCTCGTACTCCTTCTGCTGCGAGTAGATGGCGGCCTCGTAGAACCACGCCCACGGGTCGTTCGGCTCGCGACCGCGGTGGACCGCGACCAGCCCGGTCAGTTGCCGCAGCCGCTTCGCCTCGGCGGCCGCGTCGCCGGGCTTGTCCAGGTCGTTGCCGAGTTCCTCGGCCAGCGTGCGGAACGCCGCCCGCGCGTGGGCCGCCGGCACCACGTCGTATGCGGCGAGCGCCTTGCCGGCTTCGAGCATGGCGTACAGGTAGGCGTCGAGAACGGACTCGCGGTCGGCCGGGTCGGCCAGCCCGAGACCGCGCTTGAGCGCCGCGGCCGCCGCCTCGAGCTTCTGGGCCTTCACCTTGCGGCGGACGTCGTCGCCCAGCGCCCGCGGGTCGTCCGGCCGGACCTTCAGCAGCGTGTCGAGCAGCACGTCGGCCGCCACGTCGTCGCCGTCGGCCCGCGCGAGCGCGACGAGCGTCCCGTAGGCGGTCGTGGGGTCGGCGAGCTTGGCCAGCCGGTCGCCGAGTTCGCCCTTGCGCGCGTCGGTGAGGACGCGGCGCAGCCCGTCGAACGCGTCGGGCCCGTTGGGCACCTCGTCCAGCGCCTTGCGGAACGACGCGGCCGCCGCGGACAGTTTGTCCTGCCGCTCCAGCGCGTGGCCCTCGAGCGTGAAGCTCAGCGCGTCCGGCCCGACCTCTTTCTGGTACGCGCGGACGGCGGCGAGCGCGTCGTCGTGCCGGCCGAGGGCGACGTACGCGGCGCCGCGGGCCAGCAGCAGCCCCGGCGCGTCGGGCGTCAATTTCTCGACCGCGTCGAACCGCTCCAGCGCCTTGGCCGGCTCCTCGCGCTGCGTCAGCAGCACGCCCTCGGCCAGCTCCAGCAGCGCCTGAATCGGCGGCGGCCACTCCCCGCCGCGGGCCCCGGCGAGCGCGACGTCGGCCGCGACGGTCTCGCCGCGCGACAGGTGAACCAGCGCCTGCCGCAGCCCGCCGACGGCGGCCTGAACGGCGCCCGGGTCGCGGCCGATGCGGGCGGCGAACGCCGGCGTCATCATCGCCGCCGACATCCGGGTGAACCGCATCCCGAGGTGCAGGTCTTCGAAGTCGTACACCTTCCAGCCGTCCGGCCGCCGGGCGAGCCACCAGCGGACCCGCGTCGGGACGTCGTCGGCGGCGTCCCGGTGGTGGACGGCGATCACCACGGCCGCGCGGCGGTCGTCCGACCAGCGGACGTGCCGCACGTCGGTTTTCGACCAGCGGGCCAGCTCGTTCCCGGCCAGCCCCTCGCCGAGCTTGGCTTCGAGGGCCGCGCGGACGCCGTCGCGGAAGCCGGGGGCCTGATTGCCGGGCAACTTCGCGAAGGCGTCGATGCGGTCGAGTTCGGCCAGCACACGGGCGGTGTCGAACGCGGCCTGCACCGCGCCGGCGTCGCCCCGCTGTAGCGCCTCGCCGAGCGCGTCGAACAGGGCGGCGAACTCGGCCGCCTCGTCGGCCGCCGGCTTGACCAGTTCGGCGAACACCAGCGGTTCGTCCGCTCCGGGGCCGCCGAACATCAGCCCGGCCTCGCGCTCGGCCGCATCCCGCGGGCGGAACTGCTCGTTCATCCACACCCGCCGTTCGGCGTGCTGCCGCTCGACCCGCTCGGACCGGACCGCCGCGAGCGCGATCAGCGCGATCAGCAGCGCGGCCAGCGTGCCCGCGCCGATCGCGACGCCCGTGTACACCCTTCTGCGGCTCATGAGCGGTCCCTGAAACGCGAAATGACGTGTCGCTTGTCTCGCGAACGCTTCGATTGGAACGCGAACGCGGACGGCGGTCAAACGAAAAGGCCGCGGGCGTCGTGCCCGCGGCCGGTGTTGCCGATTCCGATGCAATCAGGCCGTGGCGGGCGCGTCGGCGGGCGGCGCGGTCACCGGCGCCGGAGCGGGGGCCGGCGCGAGCGGGGCCGGGGCCGCCGGCCGCGGGGCCTTCGTCTGCACCTTCGTCTCGCCCTTCTTGAGCAGCTCGATGACCGCCGTCTCGCCGGCGTCGCCCAGCCGGCGGTAGTGCTGCTTCATGACGCGGGTGTACCCGCCCGGGCGGTCGGCGTACCGCGGCCCGAGTTCGCGGAACAGCTTCTTGAGTACGGTGTCAGAGCTCTTCTTGGTCTTGGTGTTGAGCGGGTCTTCGACCGGCTCGTCGTTCTTGTCCCAGATGCCGGTGCCGTGGGTCGGACCGAGTTCGGCCATCGCCTGCCGGCGGAGGTGCAGCGCCCGGAGCTTGGCCTTCTGCTCCTCGGCCTCGCCCTTCCCGGCGGCCGCGGCGACCACCGCGTGCGCCTTCTTGGCGAGCGTGATGAGCTTCTCCACGAACGGCCGCAGCTCCTTGGCCTTCGGCAGCGTCGTGGTGATCGACTCGTGGGTGATGAGCGCCCGGCTCAGGTTGCGGAACAGGCTCCGCCGGTGGGCGGCGTTGCGGTTCAGGTGACGACCGCGCTTGCGGTGGCGCATGGCTTCCCCTTCGGGAGTGGGTAGTGGATGGTGTGCGGTAGGCAGAGTAAGAACCGCGCGCCGTGCCAAGGGTCGCGCGGGTACTGTGTGGACAGCGGGCGGTGGCTTGACTGCTCACCGCCCACTGTCCACTGCCCACCGTTTACGAGCGGCGCGGGGGAATACGCATCCCCAGCGTCAGGCCGCGCTCCTCGAGCTTCGACTTCACCTCGCGGAGGGTCGTCTCGCCGAAGTTGCGGACCTCCAACAGCTCCTCCGGCGAGCGGAGGACCAGTTCGCGAACCGTCGCGATGCCCTCGGTCTCCAGGCAGTTGGTCGCCCGGACCGACAGGTCGAGTTCCGCGAGGCTCATGTTCAGCTTGCGCTCGAGTTCGGCGTTCTGCGAGTCGGCCACGGACGCCGCCGGCCCGATCTCGATGGCGCCGTCGTCCAGCCCGATCTCCGGCCCCGGCTCGGTGTACTGCACGAACGGGTTCAGGTGCTTCCGCAGGATCTTGGCCGCCTCCACGACCGCCATCTGCGGCTGGAGCGTGCCGTTGGTCCAGATCTCCATCACCAGCCGGTCGTAGTTCGTCTTCTGGCCGACGCGGGTCTCCTCGATGTCGTACTTGACCCGCACGACCGGGGAGAACGAGCTGTCGACCGGGATGACGCCGACCTCCCGCTCCTTGCCGGCGTTGTCGTCGGCGGTGCGGTACCCGCGGCCGTTCTCGACGGTCATCTCGATCACGAACGGCACGTCGCTGGTCAGGGTCGCGATGTGGTGCTCGGGGTTGATGATCTGGATCGTCTCGTCGTGCTGCACGTCCACGCCGCGGACGGTGCCCGCCTCGTGCTTCTGAATGCGGATCGTCTTCGGCTGGTCCGACAGGTTCTTCACCACCAGGCTCTTGACATTCAGGATGATGTCCGTGACGTCCTCGACCACGCCGGTGATGGTCGAGATCTCGTGCTGCACGCCCTGAATCTTGACCCGGGTGATCGCGCTGCCCTCGAGGCTGGACAGCAGGATGCGGCGGAGGCTGTTGCCGATGGTCATGCCGAAGCCCTTCTCGAAAGGCTCGGCGTGGAACTTCCCGTAGGTGTCGGTGAGGGGGACGGAGCGGTCGGCCTGAACCCGGCTCGGCAACTCCAGCCCGCGCCAGCGGACGCGCATGATCGATCCTCCGAACCGTCGGCTTACCGGCCCCGCGCTCGCGACCGGAGCGGGAACCGAACCAGACGGCGATTAGTCGAAGCAACACCGGCGGTCGCGGCCGGAAGAAGGCAGAAGAATGTTCACCACGGAGGGCGCAGAGGGCACGAGAGAAAGGCAGGAGACAGTGTTTTGAGAGCTCTCTGTTGTCTTTCTCTCGTGCCCTCTGCGCCCTCTGTGGTGAATACTGTCTTTGGTCTTTATCGCGTCGCGATTTCGATGATGAGCTGCTCGCGGATGTCCGTGATGCGCTCGTCCACGTCCTGGCGGCTGGGCATGCGGGTCATGCGGCCTTCCGGGGCGTCCTGGTTGTTGGTCAGCTCGAGGAAGTCCGGGATGCGGACGGCGCCCTTCTGGAGCGTCTCGCGGGCCATCTTCAGGCTGCTGTCGCGGGTCTTCACCTTGATGATGTCGCCCGGCTTGACCAGCATGCTGGGGATGTCGCACTTGATGCCGTTCACCGTGATGTGCCCGTGGGCGACCATCTGGCGGGCGGCGTTGCGGTTGATCGCGAACCCGAGGCGGTGGACGACGTTATCGAGCCGCCGCTCCAGAATCGAGAGCAACTGCTCGCCGGTGTTGCCGACGGCCCGCGTCGCGAGCTGGTAGTAGCGGCGGAACTGGGCCTCCAGCACCCCGTAGAAGCGCTTCAGCTTCTGCTTCTCGCGGAGGCGGATGCCGTACTCGCTGGTCTTCGAGCGGCGGGCGCCGTGCATCCCCGGCGGGAGCGCCTCGCGGTCGATGGGGCACTTCGGGCTGAAGCACCGGTCGCCCTTGAGGAACAGCTTCATCTGCTCCCGGCGGCACATCTTGCAAACGGGATCGACGTTACGAGCCATGATACCCAGGTGTCAGGAAGCAGGGGTCAAGTGAACCCGCTTCGCGGGTTCGTTCTCAGTTGTCAGTTCTCAGTCGTCAGTCGGACGCCCGGCGAACCCCAGAGTCGGAACGGGCGGCGCACTAACAACAGCGTGGTCAGTGGAGTTGCCGGTGCAACTGACCACTGACCACTGATAACCGACTACTCGTGAAGCGTCAGACGCGCCGCTTCTTGGGCGGGCGGCAGCCGTTGTGCGGCAGCGGGGTGACGTCTTCGATGGCCTTGACGTTGAGGCCGGCGGCCTGGAGGGCGGTGACGGCCGACTCGCGGCCCGCGCCCGGCCCCTTCACCCGCACCTCGATCTCCTTCACGCCGAACTTGGACGCCTTCGCGGCGCACTCCTCGGCAGCCCGCTGGGCGGCGAACGGCGTACTCTTGCGGCTGCCTTTGAACCCGACCGCCCCGCCCGACGAGTGGCACAGCGTGTCGCCGTTCGTATCGGTGATGGTGACGATCGTGTTGTTGAACGTGCTCTGCACGTGCGCGATGCCGCGGCTGACGTTACGACGCGCCTTCTTCTTCTTGCTCTTGGCCATGTTCGTGTTTGGTGTTTCGTATTGAGTGTTTAGTGTCGGGCGCTTGGTGTTACGCGAGGCAACCGGGCCGCCCTGGGCCCGGCTTGCCAAACACAAAACACGAAACACCAAACACGCGCGTCAGCGCATGTCCTTGACGCCCTTCTTGCCGGCGACGGTCTTGCGCGGCCCCTTCCGGGTGCGGGCGTTGGTCTTCGACCGCTGACCGCGGACCGGCAGGTTCTTCCGGTGCCGCTCGCCGCGGTAGCACTTGATTTCCTTCAGCCGCGCGATGTTCGAGCCTTCGACGCGGCGGAGCGGACCCTCGACGAGGTATTCCTTGTCGAGCAGCACCGCGATTTCCGCAACCTCTTTATCCGTCAGCTCTTTGGCCCGCCGCTGCGGGTCGAGCTTGAGCTTCTCGCACACCTCGAGGGACGTGGTCGGCCCGATCCCGCGGATGTACCGCAGCGAGATGTGGGTCGGCTTGTCCGGCGGAATGTCAACGCCTTGAATACGCGGCATGGCTTCTAGTTGGTAGTTGGTAGTTGGTAGTTGGTGGTTGGTAGTTGTCGATCGGACGCAGGCAGCCAGCCGATTCCGGCTCAACCGCCAACTACCAACCACCAACTACCAACTCCGTCTTAGCCCTGACGTTGCTTGTGGCGCGGGTCCTCACAGATCACGCGGACAATGCCCTTCCGCTTGATCAGTTTGCACTTGTCGCAGATCCGCCGCACGCTCGCTCGCACCTTCATGGGGCACCCAATCCGAAAATGTCGCACAAGTCCGGTAAACTCTCAGAATATCGGCGGTCGCAAAACCGACAAGTGCCGACCGGTGGATTACTGCGCGACCGGCTTCGGCTCGTCGTCGAACGCGCCTTCATCCGCCGTGATGATCGTCACCCCGTTCGCCGTAAGGGCAAGTGTGTGCTCGACATGCACGCTGGCGAGCCGGTCGCGCGTTACCACCGTCCACTGGTCGCCCAGGGTATCGACTTCGGGCCGCCGCATGTTCACCATCGGCTCGACCGCGAGGGTCAGCCCCGGTTCAAGGCGGAAGTCGGCCTTCCGCGTCTCCCGATCGACGTAGTTCGGCACCTGCGGGTTCTCGTGCATGATCCGCCCGATGCCGTGCCCCACGTACGAGGTCACGACGCTGAACCCGGCCTGCTCGACGTGCTTCTGCATCTCGCTGGCGACCTGCGACCACCACTTGCGCTTCGGCAGCAGGTCGATGGCGATTTGCAGCGTCTCCTCGCCGATCTTCAGCAGTCGGGCCTTCTCCGGCGACACAGTCCCGATCGGAACGGTAATCGCCCGGTCGGCGCACCAGCCGTTCAGGCGGCACGCGGTATCGACCTTGAGCAGATCGCCTTCCTTCAACACCCGCTGCCCCGGGATGCCGTGAACGACCTGCTCGTTGACGCTCAGGCAGGTGACCGCGGGGAACGGCGTCTTGCCCGGGTAGCCCTTGAACAGCGGCACGGCGCTGTACTTCGCGTAGAACGCCTCGACCGCCTGGTCGATCTCAATGGTTTTAACGCCCGGTCGCGCCATCTCGCGGCAGATGCGTAGCGCGCGGGCGACGAGCTTGCCGGCCTCGCGCATCAGCGCGATTTCGCGGGGCGACTTCAGTTCCGGCGGGCGGTTGGTGTTCGGTCGTAGCATGGCGGCATTCAGGTTGCGAAGTGCGGAATGAAACACAGAACACAGACGCGGCCGGCGGCGTCGCCGGGTTCAGCCCGCATTCCGAATCCCGCACCCCGCATTATACCCGGTGTCCTCCCGGCGGGAATCGAACCCGCGACCGCCGGTTTATAAGACCGGCACTCTGACCCCTGAGCTACGGGAGGCGTGCGGCCGACGTATGCCGTCGCGTATCATCGCCCGTCCCTCCCTTCGCGCCTCGGGTTCCTCTCGTCGCGGTCACTTCTGCTTCGCCGTGCCCAGCGCCTTCAGGATGTTCTGGAAGATGGTGTCCGGGTGGTCGAGCGCCGAGATGTCGCGCACCAGCCCCTGCTTGCGGTAGTGGTCCAGCAGCGCGTCGGTGTTCTTGTGGAACTCGCCCAGCCGGCGGCGGATCGTCTCTTCCTTGTCGTCCTCGCGGACCACCAGCGGCGAGCCGCACACGTCGCACTTGCCGGCCACCTTCGGCGGGCGAGCGGTCATATGGAAGCACACGCCGCACTCCGGGTTCGAGCAGCACACCCGGCCGCCGATCCGGCGCACCACCTCGTCGTCGGCGATCGTCAGGTTCACGACCGCGTCCAGCGGCATGAACTCCAGCTTCAGGAGCGCGTCGAACGCGACCGCCTGCGCGTAGGTCCGCGGGTAGCCGTCCATCACGAAGCAGTCCGGCCGCTGCGGGCTGCGGAACAGCTCGGCCACCACGTCGTTGACGACGTGGTCGGGCACGAGCAGCCCCTGCTTGATGAGCGGCCCGGCCAGCTTGCCGACCTCGGTGCCGCGGCTGATGGCGTCGCGGAACATGACCCCGGTGCCGACCGGCGTCAGGCTGTAGTGCTTGACCAGTCGCTCGGCCTGCGTGCCCTTGCCGCTGCCCGGTGGTCCGACGAGTACCAGTCGCATGAGCCGCCTTCTGCCACTCGCAGCGCCACCGCGCGCCGCGGGTCTCCGCGGCCGGGTGCCAGGTTCATCATTCCTTCGCAACCAAACTATTGTCCGCAGCGACCGGCTGCGCGGAAACCCCAAACCGCGGCGCGGACACCCCGAATTCCGAAAAACGAACCCCAAACAAGACGACTTCTCCTCTTGTTTGGGATTTGAACATCGGACTTTGGCGCTTCGGTGCGGCGGTTATTCGTCCGTCAGGCCGGGGTAGCTCCGCATGACGAGGTGGCTGTTGATCTTCTGCACGAGGTCGAGGGCCACGCTGATGACGATCAGCAGGCCGGTGCCGCCGTAGAAGCTGGCGACCGCCGGCGGGATCTCGAGTTCGCTGGAGATCACGTTCGGGATGATGGCGATGATCGCCAGGAACGCGGCCCCGACGAACGTCACCCGCATCAGCACCCGCTCGAGGTAGTCGGCGGTGTACTTGCCCGGCCGGTAGCCCGGGATGAAGCTGCCGTGGTCCTTCAGGTTGTCGGCGATCTCTTTCGGATTGAACGTGATCGCCACCCAGAAGTACGTGAAGATGTAGATCATCGCCACGTACATGATGTTGTACACCCACCCGCGGTGGTTCTGGAACACGCTCTGGAGCGACCCGGCCCAGCCGAGGCCGCCGTCCGACACCGCGTACAGGCTCTGGAACAGGAACCCGGGCAGGATCAAGAGCGTGCTGGCGAAGATGACCGGCATGACGCCCGCCGCGTTCACCTTCATCGGCAGGAACTGCCGCGTCCCGCCGTACACCCGCCGCCCGCGGACGTGCTTGGCGCTCTGCGTCGGGATGCGGCGCTGGGCCTTGGTCATCGCGATCACCCCGACCACGACCGTGACGAACAGGAACGCCAGCACCATCAGCTTCTCGAAGCTGACGTCGCCGGTCGCCCCGCCGAGGGTGAACACCGACTCCTTGACCTTGCCGGTGACGCTGTCCATCAAGAGCGCCCCGGTCGCGTCCGGGATGCGGGCCACGATGCCGGCCATGATGATGAGCGAGATGCCGTTGCCGATGCCGTACTCGTCGATCTGCTCGCCGAGCCACATCAGGAACACCGTCCCGGCGGTCACGGTGATGACCGCGACGAACCCGAACCACCACAGGTTCCAGTCGCTGCTGTACCCGGGCGGCGTCAGCCCCATCCCGCCGTCGATCTCCGGCCGCATCACCGTTTGAACGAGGATGACGGCCTGGATTAAGCAGATCGGCACCGTGAGGTAGCGGGTGATCTCGTTGAGCTTCTTCCGCCCGCCCTCGCCCTCCTTCCGCAACCGCTCCAGCGACGGCACGACGCCGCTCGCGAGCAACTGGATGATGATGGAGGCCGAGATGTAGGGCATGATGCCCATGGAGAAGATGCACGCGGTGGACAGGTTGCCGCCGGAGAACTGCGACACCATGTTCAGCATCTGGCTGAACCCGCCGGTCTGCGCGGCCTGCATCTTCTCGGCCATCTTGACCTGGTCGATCATGGGCAGCGGCACGTAGTAGCCGATGCGGTAGACCGCGAGGAAGATGAGGGTGATGAAGATCTTCTTGCGCAGCTCGGGGATTTTGAAGACGACGATGAGCTGCTCCGGCACCAGCCCGGCGACCGCGGCGGCGGCCCCGAACAGGAGCAGCGTCCAGCCGAGGGTGGGCGGGCCGCCGTAGGTGAACGAGGCCAGCCCGCCGATGAGGGCCGCGACCCCGGCCGCGAGGCTGATGGAGCGCCAGTTCATTTTCTTCCCTGCCTCACAATGAAGTGAGGAGTGAGGAGTGAGGAGTGAGGAGTAAAGACAATAGCTTTCTGTCTTTACTCCTCACTCCTCACTCCTCACTCCTCACTGCCTTATTTCTTCGGCCCGTACTTGGCTTCCAGCGCCTTCTGCCGGGTGCCCATCTTGTTGCGGACCGGCTTCTTCGGCTTCGGGATCAGGTCCGTCTTGCCGCCGGCCTTGGCGATCTTCTCGGCCGCGCTCTTGGAGAAGTGGTCGGCCTTCACCGTCAGCGGCTTCTTCAGCTCGCCCTCGCCCAGGATGCGGACGCCGTCGAACGTGCCGACCACGAGCCGCTTCGACTTCAGCGCGGCCATATCGACCGTGCTGTTGGCGTCGAACTGCTCGAGGTCGCCGACGTTCACGACCGCGTACGCCTTGTCCCAGGTGGCGTGGGAGAAGCCGCGCTTCGGCCAGCGGCGGTACAGGGGCATCTGACCGCCTTCGAACAGCCCGCTCGGGAGCCGCGCGCCGGCGCTCTGGTACTGCCCCTTCATGCCCAGGCCGGCCGTCTTGCCCTGGCCGCTGCCGATGCCGCGACCGACGCGCCGCTTCAGCTTCCGCTTCGCGACGCCCTGTGAAACGCTTGTCAGGTCCATTAGAGCGCTACCCCCCGCAGCCGGGCGACGTCTTCCTTGGTCCGCAGTTGCGACAGACCGTTGAGCGTCGCTTTGACGAGGTTGATCGGGTTCGTGCTGCCGTGAACCTTGGTCAGGATGTTGGTGATGCCGGCGGCCTGCAACACCTCGCGGACGCCCGGACCGGCCTTCACGCCGGTGCCCGGACCGGCCGGCACCAGGATGACGCGGCTCGCGCCGTACTTCCCGATGACGCGGTGCGGGATCGTGCTGCCGCGCACGGCCACCTTCTTCGACCGCCCGACGTTCCCTTCGCCTTCCTTGATGGCCTTCTCCACGGCCGGCGGCACCTCGTTGGCCTTGCCGTACCCGTAGGAGACGCGGCCCCGCTTGTCGCCCACCACAACGAGGGCGTTGAAGGAGAACCGCCGACCGCCCTTGACCACGCAGGCCGACCGCCGAATCTTCACGACGAAGTCAACCAGCGCGTTGTCGCGCGAGTCGCCATCGCCCCTGTCCCGTCGCTCACGCGCCATGATCGGACACCTTAATTGTGTATGCTCGCCTCGAAAGTAGGCGACTCGCTCCGCGAGTCGCGCCCTCGGCCTTCGAGGAGCCAGTTGAGTGTTGTATGACCGGCCGGGACCACTCGCGGGGCGAGCGATCGGCTTTCCTTACTTCTTGTCCTTCTTGGGGGCGTCGCCCTTCGGCTTGCCCTCGCCCTTGGGCTTGGCGTCCTTCTTCGCGGCCGGGGCCGCGGCCGCCGGCTTCTCGGCCGCCATCTTGGCCTTCACCGCCTCGACGTCGGTGCAGACCAGCCCGGCCTCGGTGGCCGCGACCGCCAGCGCCGCGATCCGCCCGTGGAACCGGAACGGCCCGCGGTCGAACGCGGCGACCGTGATGCCCTTCGCCTTGGCGGCCTCGGCCAGCTTCGCGCCCACGACCCGCGCCGCGGCGACGTTGCCGCCGTGCTTCAGCCCGGAGTTCTTCCCGGCGCTGGTCGCGGCGGCCAGCGTGACGCCGTTCAGGTCGTCGATGAGCTGGGCGGAGATGTGCAGGTTGCTCCGCGACACGCTCAGCCGCGGCTTGGCCGGGGTGCCGTAGATCGCCTTGCGGACGCGGTACCGCCGCCGCTCCGCCCGCTTCGCCTTCAGAATCTGGGTGTTCATGGTTGGAGTTATCAGTTGTCAGTGGTCAGTTATCAGTCAAACGGCGCGGGCGCACGTGAGGCCGCGCCACTCAAGGATCAGTTGCCGACTGATAACTGACAACTGATCACTGACAACTACCCGGCTACTTGCCCGCGGCGAAGGACTTGCCTTCCTTGCGGCGGACGACTTCGTTCTCGTACCGGACGCCCTTGCCCTTGTACGGCTCCGGCTTGCGGCTGGCGCGGATCTCGGCGGCGAACTGGCCGACCTTCTGCTTGTCCGCCCCGGTCACGACGATCGTGGTCGGGTCGGGGACCGCGACCGTAATCCCCTCGGGCGGGTTGTGGACGATGCGGTTGGCGAACCCGACCGTCAGTTCGACGCCCTTGCCCTTCGCGGCGGCCTGGAACCCGACGCCCTCGACCTTGAGCTTCTTCTCGTAGCCCTTGGTGACGCCGACCACCATGTTGTTGATGAGCGCGCGGGTGAGGCCGTGCAGCGCCCGGTTCTGGCGGTCGTCGTCCGGCCGGGTCACCTTGACCGCCTTGCCGTCGGACTCGACCTTCATGTTCGGGTGGTACGGGATTTCGAGCTTGCCCTTCGGCCCCTCGACCTTCACCTTGCCACCGCCGACCGCGACCTTCACCCCCGCGGGGATGGGGATCGGCTGCTTCCCGATACGAGACATCTTCAGACCTCCGGGGCTTCACCGGGCGAACCCGGAACGCGGCCCCACGTTGAAAAAATCACCAAACTTCGTCTTCGGCCGCGCGCCGCCGTTCGGCGTCTCCCGCCTTGCGTTTCACCGCCCGGTCGATGCGGTCACGCATCTTCAGCGTACCGATCGCGCCGAGGACGACGAACACCGCGACCGCGATCAGTACCAGCACCAGTGGCGAAATGACCGGCGCGCTTTCCTCGGCCACGGTACACCTCTCGCGTCACCACACCGTACAGAGGATTTCGCCGCCCACCTTCTGCTGCTTGGCCTGCCGGTCGGACATCACACCCTTACTGGTGCTGAGGATGGCAATGCCGAGGCCGTCGAGGACGCGCTTCACGTCCTTGTAGCCCTGGTACACGCGGCGGCCGGGCTTCGAGTACCGCTCGAGGTGGCGGATCACCCGCTCGCCGTCCGGGCCGTACTTCAGGTACACCTGGAGGACGGCGTGCGGCTCGCCGAGCTTCTCCAACTCCTGAAACTCTTTCGTGGTGCCGCCTTCGGTTTCCGTCTCGACGTACCGGCCGGTGCGGTAGCCGAGGATGAAGCCCTCTTCGAGCAGCACCTTGGCGACGGCGACTTTCAGGTTGGTGGCCGGCATCTCGACGAGCGGCCGCTCGATGCTGTTGGCGTTGCGGATGCGCGTCAGCATGTCCGCGATCGGGTCGGTCATCATGGCGGTGTTCCTCCCCTTTCGTGGTTACCAGGACGCCTTGCGCACGCCGGGGATCAGCCCGTCGCTCGCCAGCTTGCGGAAGCAGATGCGGCAGCAGCCGAACTTGCGGTACACGGCCCGCGAGCGGCCACAAATCTGGCAGCGGCGGACGATCTTGACGAGGGTGCGGCCGGGCAGCACCTTCGCGGCGTCCCGCTGCTCGACCGGCTTCTTCAGCTCGGTCTTGTGCGCCTCGACCGCCTTCAGTTGGCGGCGGTACTTCGCTTCTTTCGCGTTCGTTGACATCGCGCGGGGTTCTCGTAATCGGTGCGGCGTACCGTCTCGGAACCGGGGTCACGCGCCCCGGGGAGCCGGCCGTTCCACTTTTTGAGTTCCAGGTTTCAAGTTCCAGAAGTTCCAGGTTGAAGAACGGTCGTTCTCTGCCTTCAACCTGGAACTTCTGGAACTTGAAACCTGGAACTTATTTCGTATCGTCCCGGAACGGCATGCCGAACAGGCGGAGCAGTTCGCGGGCCTCGTCGTCGTTCTTCACGCTGGTGACGAAGGTGATGTCCATGCCCTGCGTGAACGTCACCTTGTCCGGGTCGATCTCGGGGAACACGAGCTGCTCGGTCAGCCCCATGCTGTAGTTGCCGTTGCCGTCGAAGCTCTTCGGGTTCACGCCCCGGAAGTCGCGGATACGCGGCAGCGCGAGGTTGATCAGTCGGTCGAGGAACTCGTACATCCGCTTGCCGCGGAGGGTCACGCGGCAGCCGATCTCGTTGTTCTCGCGGAGCCGGAAGCCGCTGACCGCCATCCGGGCCTTGGTGATCTGCGGCCGCTGGCCGGCGATCAGCCCGAGGTGCTCGGCCGCGACCTTCATCCGCTCCTTGTCCTGCAGCGCCTTGCCGACGCCCATATTCAGGACGATTTTGGTGAGCTTCGGCAGGCTCAGCCGGTTGGCACGGCCGAACTTCTTGGCCAGGGCGGCGACGATCTCGTCGTTGTACTTCTTCAGCAGGCGCGGCTGGGGGCCGCTCTTGGTCGCAGTCGCGGTGGCCATCGGGTACCTCGGTTGACCTATGGCAGGCCCATTCCAACGGGCCTGGTACGGGTCGGGGTGGGTCATTAGTCCTCAGTCATTGGTCATTAGTGAGTAGCCACGCGCGGAACCGATTCCGCTTTTCCAATGACTAAGGACTAATGACTAATGACTACTTCTTCGCGCCGGCGGCGTACTTCGGGTTCGGCTTGCTGAGCACCCGCAGCCGGGTGCCGCTCTTCTTGGCGTACAGTTCCTTGCTGCCGTCGGCGGCGTAGCGGACGCCGACGCGGGTCGGTGTGTTCTGCACCGGGTCGATCAGCATAACGTTAGAGGCGTCGATCGGCATCTCCTTGGAGAGCCGCCCGCCCTGCGGGTTGCGCCGCGACGGCTTCAGGTGCCGGTACACCTTGTTGATGCCTTCCACCACGATCTTGTTCTCGTCGCGGAGGACGCGCAGCACCTTGCCGCGGGTGCCCTTGTCGTCCCCGGCGATCACTTGAACCACGTCGTCTTTGCGCAGGTGCATGACAGTTTTTGGTGTTTAGTGTTTGGTGTTTTGTATTTAGCCGCTTTCGTGCCCTGGAGGCCGCTTCACAGCGAATACGACCTTAACAAAACACGAAACACCAAATACCAAACACAATTACACGACCTCAGCGGCCAGGCTGAGGATCTTGTTGAACTTGGCCCGCAACTCGCGGGGCACCGCGCCGAAGATGCGCGTCCCGCGGGGGTTGTTGTCGTTGTCCAGCAGCACCAGGGCGTTGCGGTCGAAGCGGACGTACGAGCCGTCCTCGCGCCGGGTCGCGACGCGGGTGCGGACCACCACGCCCTTGACCACGTCGCCCTGCTTCACGTCGCCGCCCGGCAGCGCCTTCTTCACGCTAGCGCGGATGATGTCGCCCAGGTACGCCACCCGGCGCTTGCTCCCGCCCAGCACCTGAATGCACATCACCTCTTTGGCGCCGGTATTGTCAGCCACGTCGAGGTAGGTATACATCTGAATCATAACACACCAGTTCGGAATGCGGAATTCGGAACGCGGAATGAAAGCCGGAACTACGGTTTTCTATTCCGCGTTCCGAATTCCGCACTCCGCATTACTAAGCCTTCTTCTCGTCGGCCTTGGCCGGGGTCACGGCCACGTCGCTGCCGGCGACCGCGCCTTCCAGGTTGGACAGCGTGCGGCTCGGGGCCTTCTTCACGATCTTGACCAGTTCCCACCGCTTCGTCTTGGACAGCGGGCGGGACTCGATGATCTCGACCGTGTCGCCCAGGTGCGACTCGTTCCGCTCGTCGTGGACGTAGCAGACGGTCCGCCGCTTGACGAACTTGCCGTACTTCGGGTGGCGGACCAGGCGCTCGACCTCGACGCGGCGGGTCTTGGTCATCTTGTCGCGGGTGACGATGCCTTCCAGCACGCGGCGCCCGGTCGTCTTCTCGCCGGTCGCGGGCGCGGCCGGGGTGTTGGTGTCGGCCATTACTTACCACTCCCCTTCGCCGCGCCTTTGGCGTCCGGCTTCTTGGCTTCGGTCTTCTTGGCGTCGGCCGCGGGCGTCGCCGCGGCGGCAGCGGGTGGGGTCGCCGGCTTCGCGGCGGCCGGCGCGGCGGGGATCGGCAGCGTGCCGCCCTTCGCCACGTAGAACCGCCGCAGCCGCGCCGCGCGGCGGTGCGCGGTCCGCTTGCCCGGCAGCCCTTCGGCTTCCTTCTTCTCCAGCCCGGCGATGCGGGTCGCCAGTTGGTCGGCCGGCAGCGCCTCCAGCCCGGCCAGTTCCTTCGCCCGCTGCAGCGTCCGGAGGCGCGCGATGTCCCGCTTCGCCTTGCGGATCTCCGACGGCGTCTCCAGCCGGTCGGTGGCCGACTGGAAGCGGAGTTGGAACAGGTGCTTCTCGGTGTCCTTTAGGGCGAGCGCGAGTTGCTCGTCGCTCATCCCGCGGAACTCTTTCATGCGGTTCGGCATCTTCCACCTGTGGTGGATTTGAGATTGCAGATTTGTGATTGCAGATTGAAAGTCGCGACGAATCGCCGGTCTTCAACAATCTGCAATCACAAATCTGCAATCTCAAATCTCAAACGTTGGGCCGCCGGGTCACGAACCGGCACTTGAACGGCATCTTGTACGCCACACGGGCGAGGCAGTCCTTGGCGGTGCTTTCGGGCAGGCCGCCGATCTCGAACAGGATCTGCCCGGGGCGGACGACCGCGGCCCAGTACTCCGGCTCGCCCTTGCCCTTACCCATACGGGTCTCGGCCGGGATCGAGGTCACCGGCTTGTGCGGGAAGACGCGGATGTAGTACCGGCCCTCGCCCGACACGAACCGGGTCATCGTCACGCGGCCGCTCTCGATGCACTCGGCGCTCAGCCACCCGCCTTCGAGCGATTGGAGGCCGTAGTCGCCGTAGGCGACGTAGTTGCCGCGGTGGGCGTTGCCCTTGATCGGCCCGTTGTACTTCTTGCGGGTGGTCCGGGCGCGCACGACGCCGCGCTGCGCCTTTCGGAACTTCACCCGCTTCGGCATCTGAGGCATCGCCGCACCCCGCTGGAAAACTCAAATCCCAACAAACAAGTCTCAAACAAACCCGACGCCCACTTCCTCAACCCGCCTTCTTTCCTTTGGGTTTTGGTTGTTGGGTTTTGGGATTTAGCGCCCGCCGCCACCACCGCCGCCCCCCGGACCGCGGCGCGGGCCGCGGCGCCGCTGCTGCGGGGTCGCGTTCGCGTCGGTCGCGTCGAGCACGTCGCCGGTCAGGTAGTCGCCCTGGTTCACCCACACCTTGATGCCGATGTTCCCCTGCGGCGTGGACGCCTCGGAGAACCCGTACTCGACCTTGCAGCGGAGGGTCGAGAGCGGGATCGAGCCTTCCATCCCCTTCTCGCAGCGGGCCATTTCCGCCCCGCCGAGCCGGCCGGACAGTTGCAGCTTGACGCCCTTCGCCCCGCCCTCGGTCGCCCGCTGCATCGCCTGCTTCATCGTGCGGCGGAAGCTGGCCCGCTTCTCGAGCTGTTCCGCGATGTCCTCGGCGATCAGTTGGGCGTCGATCTCCGGCCGGGTCACCTCGACGGTCTTCACCTCGATGTGCCGCCGGGTCAGCTTCTCGAGCGCCTTGGTCAGCTTGTCGATCTTCTCGCCCTTCTTGCCGATGATCGCCCCGACGCGGCTGCTCGTCACGATGACCGTGACGCGCTCGCGGGTCCGCTCGATGCGGATGTCGGCGATGGCCGGCCGCTGCGGGATGCGGGCCTTCCGGTCGGTCAGGTAGTGCCCGATGAACTTGCGGATCGCGTTGTCTTCGAGCAGCAGTTCGGCGAAGTCGCCCTTGCTGGCGTACCACGTGCTCCGCCACGGCCGCATGATGCCGGTTCGGAATCCCGTCGGTCGGACTTTCTGGCCCATGGCAACCCCAGAGTGCTGAGTGCTCAGTGCTGTGTGCTAAGAACGCCAGCGTTTGTCTTCTGTTGTCATCATTCAGCACTGAACACTGAGCATTCAGCACTGAAACAACTCTGGGGCCGGCCCGCGCCGGCCCCAGCGCCGAAATCGGCTCGTGTGCGGTTACGCCGTCGGCGGCGTGGGTTCGGTCGCGGTGGGCGCCGGCGCGACCGGGGCCGCCGGCTCGGCGGTGGTCGGCGCGGCCGGGGCGGTCGCCGTCGGCGCAGGAACCGGGGCGGTCGCCGCGACCGGCGCGGGCAGTTCCGGCGCCTCGACCGGCTCTTCCGGCGGGTCGGACAGTGTCACCACGATGTGCGACATCCGCCGCAGGATGCCGAACGCGGTGCCGCGGGCGCGGGGCTGGATCCGCTTGAACGTCGGCGCGCCGTCCACGCGGCACTCCGACACGACCAGCGCGTCCGGGTCCGGGCACTCCAGGTGGTCGGCGTTGCCGTAGGCGCTCTCGACGACCGCCAGCAGCAACTTCGCGCCGCGGTTCGGGTAGAACCGCAGCAGTTGCAGCGCCTCGTCCACGTTCTTGCCGCGGATGAGGTCGGCGAACAGCCGGATCTTCCGGGGCCCGACGTCCGCGAACCGGTGCTTGGCTTTGTAGTCCATAGCAATTAGTCTTCAGTAATCAGTTATCAGTGGTCAGTCAGCCATTCAGCCAGCAGGGTCGTTGAGTCGTGTCCGACTGACAACTGACCACTGATAACTGATAACTCCTCGTCACTTGCCCGCGGGGGCGGCGGCCTTCTTCCCGCCGCTGTGGCCCTTGAACGTCCGCGTCGGAGAGAACTCGCCGAGCTTGTGCCCGACCATGTCCTCCGTGCAGTACACTTTCACGAACGTCTTGCCGTTATGAACCAGGAACGTCGCGCCGATGAACTCCGGGACGATGGTGCAGTCCCGCGACCACGTCTTGATCGGCTCTTTCTGCATGCCCTGCTTTTCGACCTTCGCGAGCAGGCGGAGATCGACGTACGGGCCTTTCTTCAGCGACCGGCTCATGTTTCTGCGTCCGTCTCGTGCTCGGTTCGGTTTCGTGCGGGCGGCACAACGCAAAAACCCGGCGCGTTCTACCGGGAACTTTTACATTAAGGGCCGAACCCGACAGTGACCAGTTGATTTTCACAACTGGTCAGCCCATAGACATCTCCGCGAAGTCGTCAGCGGCTCACGCTCAGGCCGTGTTCTGGAACGGGCCGGCCGGGCGGCGGCGGATGATCGCCTTGCCGCCGGGCTTCCGCTTGTGGCGGGTCTTGCCGCCCTTGGCCGGCACGCCCGTCTTCGAGCACGGGTTACGACCGCCGGCCGTCCGACCCTCGCCGCCGCCCATCGGGTGGTCGGTCGGGTTCTGGCTGGTGCCGCGGTTGTGCGGCTTACGGCCCTTCCAACGCATCCGCCCGGCCTTGCCGATGCTGATGTTCATGTGCTCGGCGTTCGACACGCTGCCGACCGTCGCCCGGCACTTGTTCGGCACGCGGCGGATTTCGCCGCTGGGCATCGTCAACTGCGCCCAGTCCTTGTCACGGGAGGTGAGCACCGCGCCGCAGCCCGCCGAGCGGCAGATCTGCCCGCCCTTGCCGGGAACCATCTCGACGTTGTGGACGGTCATGCCCAGGGGCACCTTCCACAGCGGCATGCAGTTGCCCGGCTTCGGCTCGACGTTGTCGGTCTCGCCCGAGATCACCTTGTCGCCGGCCTTCAACCCCGCCGGGGCGAGGATATAGGCCCGGTGGTGTTCGTGCTTGTCGCTCTTCGGGTACTCGATCAGCGCGATCCGGCTCGTGCGGCACGGGTCGTACTCGATCTGGACGACGACGCCCTCGACCCCGTCGCGACCGGCCCGCTTGAAGTCGATCTCGCGGTACCGCTGCTTGTGACCGCCGCCGCGGAACCGCGAGGTGGTGATCCCCTGGTTGTTGCGGCCGCCCTTCTTCTTGCGCGGCTTGAGCAGCGCCTTCTCGGGCTTGTTCTCGCGCGGGAAGGTGCAGTCCGCGAAGTCGGACACCATCCCCGCCCGGCGGCCCGCGGAGGTCGGCTTGTATTGCTTGATACCCATTTCGATTCGTCCTTAGTCATTAGTCCTTAGTCATTTGTCTTTGGCCGCCAGTCGTCTGCCTCACGCCGGGCAAATGACTAATGACCAATGACTAATGACCAATGACCGTTAGAAGAACTCGATCTTGTCGTCGCCGCTGAGCGTGACGATGGCCTTCTTCCAGGTCGGCAGTTGGCCGACGCTCTGGCGGAAGCGGCGTTTCTTGCCCTCGCGCACCTGGGTGCGGACGGCCTCGACCTTCACGTTGAACAGCTCCTGCACCGCCGCCTTGATCTGCGTCTTGGTGGCGATCGGGTTGACCTGGAACGTGTAGGCGTTGTACCGGGTGCTCTGGTGCGTGCCCTTCTCGGTCACGAGCGGGCGGATGATCACCTGGTACGGCCGCAACTCCAAGCCCGGCTCGCCGTGGACGCACGGCTTGCGGAGGGCCAGCTTCCGCACGTACTTCTTCGGGTGTGGTCGTGACGTTGCCATCGGGGTGTTCCAGGTTCCGAGTTCCACGTTCCAAGTTTGAAGACCGGCCGCCTACAGGTTCCGCCAACTTGGAACTTGGAACCTGGAACTTGGAACTACGCCTTCGCTTCGTCCGTCTTCTTGCCGGCGGCCCGCAGCGCCTCCAGCGCCGAGCGGGTGAGCACCAGCCGCTTCTGCCGCAGGACCGTGTAGCAGTTGAACTCGGCCGCCGGCAGCACCTTCACGCCGTCGATGTTGCGGGCCGACTTGTACACGTTCGGGTCGAGCTTGTCCGTGCCGATCAGCACCGTCGTGTCGAGCAGCGACACGTCCTTCTCGCCCTGCTCCGTCGTCTTCTTGCCGATCTTGATCGCCTTCAGCACGCCGGCGACTTCCTTCGTCTTCGGCGCGGTCAGCGTGAGGTCGTCGATGACGACCGCCTGGCCGTCGAGGAACTTCGACAGCACCGCCATGCGGGTGGCGGCCTTCACCGCCTTCTTCGGCAGGTGGTACTCGTAGTCGCGGGGCTTGGGCCCCTTCGCGGTGCCGCCGCCGCGGCGCTTGTTCGTCCGCTTGGTGCCGGCGCGGGCGTTGCCGGTGCCCTTCTGGCGGAACAGCTTCTTCGTGCTGCCCGCGACCTGCCCGCGGCGGAGCGTGTGGTGCGTCCCGGCCCGCTGGTTGGCCAGGTACATCAGCACCACGTCGTGCATCAACTGCCGGCTGATCTTGCCGCCGAAGTCGGCCGGGTCGATCTCGACGTCGCCCTTGCTCGCCCCGGTGCGGTCCACGACCGGCACCTTGAGCGTGCCGGTGACCTCGATGAGGCGGGCCGGCTTGGACGGGGTCGATGCGGCCACGGCCCCGGCGCCCGGGGTGTTGGCGGTGGTGCTGTCAGCCATTGTTCGGGCCACTCCTAACCCTGCCTGCGCCGGATTGCCCGGCGGAACCGCGGTGTTGAAGGGCGAATCGCCCTTCGGCGGTGAGGCGGGGTCGCGTCTATCGCATCTGTCGCATGAAACCGCCCGCCGACTTCGGCTCCCGGAAGGAGCACACGCGGCGGGCGGGAATACACTTTGTAGGGCAAGTTCCGACGTTGACAACAGCAATTCTTCGAAAACCCTTCTCGGGCGGGCCGCGGTCAGCCGGTGATCACCCGGATCTTGATGTCCACGCCCGGCGGCAGGTTGAGGCCCTTGTTGAGCGCCTCGATGGTCTTCTGGTTCGGCTTGAGGATGTCGATGAGCCGCTTGTGGGTGCGGATCTCGAACTGCTCGCGGCTCTTGCGGTCGATGTGCGGGGACCGCAGCACCGTGTACCGCTCGACGCGGGTCGGCAGCGGGATCGGCCCGTGGACTTCGGCCTGGTTGTCCTGGGCGGTCTTCACGATCTCGGCCGCGGTGCGGTCGAGCACTTCGTGGTCGTAGCCTTCCATCCGGATGCGGATGCGCTCGCCTGTCGGTCCGGCCACAGCTTATCCCTCGGGCAGTCCCAAAATACCGGAAAGTGTAAGCATAAGGGTCGTGCGAGCGAGTGGCAAGGCCGCCCCCGCGTCATTTGCCGGTCGGAGAGGCCCGAAGCCATTCACGGGCGTCCGGGTGACCGCCCTTCGCGGCCTGCTCGATCCAGTACCGCCCGATGCGATCGTCACGCGGGCAGTTGATCCCGTTCACGAGCTTTAAGCCGAGGAGAAACGCGACGGCTCGCGGGTCCGTCGGGGTCGGCTCGGCGGCGAGTTGGGAGAGCGCATCCACGAGCCGCGCCCACTCGCCATGAGTCGCGTCGCCGGCCGCGCGGGTCCGTAGGTCAGCGTACTGGATCGACGAGAACTCCAGCGGGATGGTGCAATCCGCGCACAGGGCTGGGCACAGCCGGCGGCGCGACTGGGCGTACCGCGACTCGATCCGCACCCACTCGGACGCGGACGCCGCCGGGGTCCACAGGGTGACGACGGCGAACGCCCCCTCCAGCGCCCGCTCCAGCGCCTGATCCCAGTAGTCGCCGGGGCGGATGGCGTTGTCGCGGAACACCGCGAACCCGGCCGCTTGCAAATCGGCCTGGACGGCCGCCGCAAGCGGCGCGTCGCCGCGGCTGTACGAGATGAAGACGTGCGGTCGCGGGCTAGACGGCATCGGCCTGGTCCTTGAGCTGCTGACTCGTCTCGGCAACCAGCAGGCGTGCGAACTCGGAGCAGATGTCGGGGAAGCTGTCGCCGACGGCCTTGGCGACCAGCGGGGACACGTCGCGGGCCAGCTTGGCCGGGATGTTGTTGATCTCGTTCCGCAGCAGGAGCAGCAGGATCGGCAGCACCACCCAGAAGATAGGGATCTTGACCGCCACCAGGGTCGGGAACGCGACCGCGATCAGCTTGACGAGCACCGCCTTGACCAGGATCGTGACGCCCACCTTCTTGAGCGCGCCGGTGAGGGCCAGTTTCATGGCCGTGGAAGCGGCCACTTTGGCCGCCGCGGCGCTGATGAGCTTGGCCAGGAGGATTTTCCCTTGGGCGGTGCCGACGACCTTGGCGACCCCGGCGATGATCGCCTTGCCGGCGGCCGACCCGAGCAGGCTGTTGACGGCGGCCGACGCGTAGCCGGCGGCGTAATCGCTCCCGACCACCGCCGCCGTCGGGGACACGCCCATCAGGCTCTGGGCCTCGCCGCCGAGCCACTTCGCCTCCGACCGCAGGTTCGCCTGCACGCACGCCGCGACGAACGCGTCGCCGGCCAACAGCTCGCCCAGCGAGTCGCGCACCGCGTCGCTGCGGAACAGGTCGGCGAGGGCCTGCTGACAGGCGGCCACGATCGGCTCGCTGGCGGCGCTGCCCAGCGGGCCGTCGTCGTAGGGCTTGTCGCGGGCGAAGCACCAGAGCGCTTTGAGGTAGGTGCCGCTCGCCGCCGGGGCGATCCGCACCCCGGCGGCGGTGATGAACGTCATGGCCGTCGACGGGGCCATGCCCTCGGCGGCCGCCCGCGACGCCCGCTCGACGGCCGCGATCGCCTCCGGGCGGAACTTCTCGTCGAGCTGTCGGGCCAACGTCTCCACGAAGTCCATACCGGCCTCCCGTCGCGGGCCTACTTCTTACCGATCGCTTCGACCGCCAGCTCTTGCAGCTTGGCCCGCATCGGCGAGGCGTCGCCGTTGGCCAGCCCGGTGCGCTGGATGAGCAGCACCACGAACAGGTCTTGCTCCGGGTCGATCCAGCCCTGCGTGCCGAACGCCCCGCCGTGCCCGAACGTGCCCGGCGAGAGCATCGCGGTCACGCCCTTCGGCTCGCGGACCACCGCCCACCCGAAGCCGAAGCCCATCCCGTCCACGAACCCGGTCTTGATGTCGCCGGTCTGCACCTTCGTCATCTCCGCGACCGCCTGCTCGCTCAGAATGCGCTTCCCATTCAACTCGCCCTTGTAAAGCATCATCTGGTAGAGCTTGGCGAGGTCCGCGCCGCTCGACACCAGCCCGCCGGCCGGGATCGGGTGCTTCGGCTCCGCCGGCAGCGCGATCAGGCTCAGCCCGCTGTCCGTCAGCTTGCCGGACTTGTCCTTGCCGTAGGTGTGCGCCAGCCGGGCCGCCTGCTCCTTCGTCGGGTAGAACGCGGTGCTGCTCATTTCGAGCGGCGTAAAGACGCGGGTCTGGAGGAACTTCTCGTAGCTCATCCCGCTCGTCACCTCGATGACGCGGCCGAGGGTGTCGATGCCGGGGTTCGAGTAGCTCCACTTGGTGCCCGGCTCGAAGGTGAGCGGTTGCAGCGCGGTCGCCAGGGCCGTTTCGGACAGCGTCCGGTTCCGCTTCGTGTACACGTCGTCCACGCCCTTCGGGTAGTTCGCGACGCCGCTGGTGTGCGTCAGTAGGTCGCGGAGCTTGACCGGGCGCTTCGGCTTGCGCAGCGTCTGGTCGTCGATGCCCTGCGCCAGCAGCTTCTGGTTGGTGAACTCCGGCAGGTGCTTGGCGACGTCGTCGTCCGGCGAAAGCTTGCCCTCGTCGGCCAGAATCATGATCCCGATGGCGGTGATCGGCTTGGTCATCGACGCGATGCGGAACAGCGTCTCTTTGGTCATCGGTGTCTTGCCGACAATATCGGCCAGACCGACCGCGTCGAACGCGACGATCCCGCCTTTCCGCCCCACGACCGTGACGGCCCCGCTCAATTCGCCGTCGTCCACGAACTTCTGCATCGCGGCCGGGATCGCCTTGAGCTTGTCCGGGTTGGCGACCGCCGGCGGCTCGGCGGCCGGGAGCAGCGCCGTCGTGAGCGCGAGCGAAACCAAGAGCAGGAGCGAGCGGGTGAGCATCGGCGGCACTCCGGGGAGGGCGGGTGAGGCTGAGACTACGCGAAGTGCGCCGGGGGGCAACCCACCCCCCAACCCCCTCCCTACAGGGAGGGGGAGAAAGAAGCGACGTGCGACGCCGCGGGCCGTCATCGTGAGCGCGGCAGGCTCGGCTCGCGACTCGATTCGTCGCTTGGCGCGCCACCCCCTCCCTGCAGGGAGGGGGCCGGGGGGTGGGTCTGCGCCCGCGCCGCGATCTTCTTCTGCAACTCGTCCGCCTCGGCTCGCAGTTCGGCCAACTGCTCCTCCAACTCCGCCATCTGCTCCTCCACCTGCGCCAGCCGCTTCTCGGGCGTGAACCCCAGCAACCGGCCGACGCCCTCGATCAGCAGGAACGCGTGCCACGCCTTCGTCGCCACCCCCTGAAGCCGGTACACGCGCTCCATCCGCGACAACTGCTCCGGCGACAGCGCCCGGGCCAGTCGCACCAGCCGCGCCAGCGGCGCCGCGTCCAGCCACTTGGTGAGCACGAACTGCAACATCGGCAGCGCCACGATCGCCGCGTCCAGCCACCGCTCCTGGGCGAACGCCAGCGGCTTGGTGTGGGCCGACGCCTTCAGCACGAACTCGGTCGCGAACGCCACCCACACCGCCGCGATGCCGATGTCCAGGGCCAGGGCCAGGGCCGGCGAATGCCTCACCTGCTCGACCCGGACGTATTCGAGGATGAGGAGCGGCAGGATGAGCGCCGCGAACAGGATCATCGGCCCGGCGAACGCCCGGTTGAGCCGCTTCGACAGCTCCTTGCCCGGCGGCCGCCAGCCCAGCCGCGGGAACCAGACCAGGCCGGTCCGCGGGTCGGCCAGCCCCATCCGCCACGGGGGCATCAGGGTGACCAGCAGCGCCCGCAACAGGACCGGCCCCCGCGGGTGGGCGTGGCCCCGCCGCAGCGCGCCCCAGAACGCCTCCAGCGCGAACACCGGCCACAGCCCGAGCAGCCCGGCGTACATGACGTCGAGTTCGAGCGGCGTGACCGTCGCGCTCGTCGCCCGGTGGACCAGCCCGGCCACCGTGAGCAGGTGGACGAACGCCAGCCCGAACATGAGCTTGGCGCGAAGGGTGTCGCGGGCGGACGGCACGACCGGCGGTTCGGCATTCGCGCTCATGGTGGGCTACCACGCTGGCGGACGAGATTCCCCGCGCCTATCATCCTATTCGCTCCCGCCCATCCGATCTCGCGGGAGAACCGCCGCGCCCGACTCCGACCGCCCCGCGCGTTGCGGGATCGGCCTTCCCAACGGCGGCGGGCGCGTCACCCCTTCTTCAGCACCAGATCGACCACCCAACACCCGCGGACGTGCTCCTTCTCGGTGCGACAGTGCGAAAGGATGTCGTCGTTGTCGCACCCGGCGTCCTGGAGGGCGTCGGCCAGGATCGGCATGGCGCTGAAGTCGCGCGAGGCGTACATCTGGTTGGCCAGCGTCAGCACGGTGGCGGTACGCCAGGACGCGTGGAACATGCTGCCGCGGCGCGGGTCGCCCTTGCGCTTGCGGCGGGTGGCGAACGGGTTGCCGAACACCTCGCGGAGCAGCCACACCGCCCGCTCGACGGCCGGTTGCCCGTTCTTCCAGCCGCCCGGCGCGCCGGCGGTGCTGCGGAACGCGTTCTTGGGGTCGGGGTCGAACCCGATGAACAGGTGCCGGTCGGCGACCTCGGGCGGCGCCGCGCCGGTCTCGGCCCACTCGCCCACCAGCGCCGCGCGGCCGAGCAGCCGGGCGCGGTCTTCGGGGATTTCGAGCCGGTGCGACTGCCACGCCCAGAACGCGGCCGTGTACAGCCGGAGGACGCGCGGGGACGCCCGCGGCCGCCCGAGGACGACATCGGCCATCGCCGCCGGATCGCCCGACGCCAGCCACTCCGCTTCGGTCATCGTCGCCCCCCCGTTACTGGGTGCGGAGCAGTTCGTCCCAACTCGTCGCGGTGAAAACGGTTTCGGCCACCCGTTCCAGACGCGCGAGGTCTTCGATCGTGTTGATCCTGTTCTGCTCCTTCTCGGTCGGTTCGCCGATCTTCTTGCGGCCGACTTTAAGGATCCATTGGCGCATGTGATCGACCGCGCCCTCGTCGAGGATGAACTGATACCCTTCGAGCGTTTTCATGGCCTTCACCTTGTTGAAAATGGCCTGCGCGACGGTCGCGTTCACGTGCATCGTCGCCAGGATGAACGCCGAAGTCAGCAACACCCCCAATTCGCCCTTCGCTTCGGCCGCGGCACGCTCGGCGATCCGCTCGGCGATGGCCGGCAGCGCCTGCTCGCGGGTCTGCCCGGGCGGCGGCTTGCGGCGCGAGTCTAATGCCGGTCCAGAACGGCGTCCACCACCCAGCACCCGCGGACGTGCAGCGGCGGCGCGGGCTTCACCCCGGACGCGCCGGCCGCGGCCCGGCAGTGACCGAGTACCTCCTCGGACGCGCACCCGGCGTCCTGAAGCGCGTCGGCCAGGATCGGCATCGCGCCGAAGTCGTCCGCCTCGTACATCGTGCGGGCCAGCGCGACCGCGGTGTCGGTCCGCCACTCCGGCTTCAACTTCGCGCGGCGGAACGGGTTGCCGAACACCTCGCGCAATAGCCCGCACACCACCGCGCTCACGTCCGGGTCGCGCCACTCGCGGCCCAGGACGACCGCGTTCTGCGCCGCGGCGCGGGCGCTCTCGGCCCAGAACGCGATCACCGGGCTGGTGTTCGGCAGCACGCCCGGCGGCGGCTCGCCGGTGTCCGCCCATTCCACCAGTTTCGCCACCCGGTCGCGGACGTCCTTGCGATCGGTGCCTTTCAGCCGACCCGCCTGCCAGTGCCAGAAGCCGGCCGCGACCAGGCGCAGCACGCGGGCGCTCGCCCGCCGCGTCCTCACGACCCGCTTGAACATCGCCTCCGGGTCGCCGCCCGTCAGCCATTCGCTCTCGGTCATCGCTTCACCGCCCGGACAAACGCCGCGAAAAAATCGGACAATTTCTCGCCCGCGATTTGACTTCGCAAAATTCATCGCTGAAAGTAAATATACGGAATGTCACAATCCACTTTTGTTCTGAACGCCGGAGGCGAGCCATGCCCGCGCCACTAATGCTTCACGATCGCCTCCGGGAACCGCGTCCGCAGCGCCGCGCACTGCGACAGGCTCAGCCCGTTCAGGGTGACGTCCAGGTGGTACAGCCGCACCTTCTGCTCGTCGGACCGGACCAGCGCCCGGACCGCGTCGGCGCCCAGCCGGCAACCGGCCAGGCTCAGCCACCGCAGCGGCGACGGCTCCTTGCGGCGGCACAGCTCTTTCACGATCTCGGTGACGCCGTCGTCGCCGATCCGCTGCCCGCTCAGGTCGAGCAGCCGCAGCCGGTTCCACGGGATCACGAACCCGGGGTTGAGGTGGCTCAGCGCGCCCTCCCGGGCGGTGCCCGCGAACCACTCGATCCGCAGTTCCTCGATCTCCCGCAGGCTGTCGGCCATCAGCACCTTCTGCATCTGGTCGGAGGTGAACGCGATGCGGCCGACGTTCAGCCGCTTCAGCCGGTGGGTGAGCCGCGGCAGCACCTCCGCCAGTCGCGGGCCAAGGTGGCCGAGGTCGTACACGTCCAACCCGGCGAGGGCCGGCGACAGCGGGTCGGTCAGGAAGCCGTCCAGCCACTGCGGGTTCACCGCCTGCCCGCGGAGGCTCAGGTCGGTCAGGTTCGTCAGGAACGGCGAGTCCGACAGCAGTTCGAACTCGGTTGGGGCGAGTTCGAGGCCGGACACGTCCAGTCTGGTGATGCGCTCCAGCGACGGGGTGTCGAACAGCGGGGCCAGCGACACCACCCCGGTGGTCGAGGCGAACCGGATGACGCGCAAGGCCCGCACCGGTTCGGCGGCGAACACCGCCTCGGCGTTCCGCGGGAACGTCGCCGCGTTCACCTGCGCGCTCTCGACGAACCCGCGGGCGAACTCGGCGCTCTCCGCCCACCGCTTGAGCGGCTGCCGCCACTCGGGGTGCGCGCCGAGCAGCGCCGCGGCGGCCCTCTCGTGCTCCCGGGCCGCCGGGCCGAACGGCTCGGCCTGCGCGGCGGCGACTTGCGCGCGGATGAACTGCGCCCGGGCCGGCTGGCCGTTCTCTTCGAGCCAGTCGGCGTACACCAGCCGCACAATGTCGTCGTCCGGCTGCGCCACAATGGCGGCGCGAAGCCCGTCGCCGTCGCTACTCGGCATAGTCGAACGACTCCTCGAGGTGCGCGGCCGGGAACAGCTTCTTGAGCTTCGCGCGGGCCTTCTTCTCGACCGTCAACTTGGTGTTGAGCGCGACGTTGAGGTACAGCAGCCGCGGGCCGAGTTCGGACTCGCCCAGCGAGGTCAGCCCGGCGGCCGTCAGATTGCACCCGGCGAGTCGCAGGCGGCGCAGCGCCGGCAGTTTCGCGGCCGCGCCGGCGATCTTCTTCGCCCCCGCGTCGTTGATGCCGCGATAGCTGAGGTCGAGCTCCTGAAGGTTGCCGAGGCTCGTCGCCGCGGCGACCGCCTCCGCGACCTCCAGCCCCGCCTTGGCCGACGCCCGAGTGGGGCTCATGTAGCTGCTCTCGTCGTTCATCTGGAGTTCGGCCGACGCCTTGAACACGGTCAGCCCGGTCGCGTGTGTGCTGGTCAGCACCGCCGCGACGCCCTTCGCCTTCGCCCCGGTGCCGGACACGTCCAGCAGTTTGACGCGAGCGAAGTCGGCGCACTTGACGAGCCCGGTCAAGTGCTCGTCGCCGAACTGCCAGTTGAAGGTGAAGGTGAGTTCGCTCAGCGCCGGCAGGGATTTCAGCAGGTTCGGCAGCGCGGGCGCACCGAACGCGTGGTAGCCGCCCAGCGCCAGCCGTCGCAACCCGGCCAGGTGCGGCGACGTGGCGAGGCCGTCCATTTGCTTGTCGGTCAGCGAGCTGCCGTCGAGGTCGATCTTCGCCAGCCGGGCGAGGTGCGGGCACTGGAAGAGGGCGTCCGCCCCGACGCTGCCGACGGTCGAGTCGAGCTTGACGAACTTGACCCCGCGAATCGGGTCTTGCGCGAAGTACGACGGGCCTTCGCCCACGAACCGCTTGGAGAACAGCGTGAGTTCGCCCACCAGCCCGCGCTCGAAGTAGAAGGCGCGGACGCGGCCCTTGAGGTGCGCGACCCACGGCAGCGTGTGCTTCGCCGCCAGGCCCTCGGCGCGGCCGCGCAGCTTGTCCCACTTGTCGTTGAGGGTGCGCCACGGCTTCGACCACGGCTCCTCGCGGGCCAGTTGGCAGTGGGTGCGGATGAAGTCGGCGCGGAACTGGTTGTCCTTGCCGCCCTGCTCGTCGAGGAAGTCGGCCAGCGCCAGCCGCGGGGTGTCCTCGTCGGGTTGGGCGCAGATGCCGGCGTACAGGGCGTCGAGGTCAGTCACGGGCGCCTCCGTCGAACACGCACGCCGCACCGAAGCGCTCGCGCAGGAGCGCCCGCCCGGCGTCGGAGACGGGGTTGCCGGTGAGGTCGAGCACCTCCAGTTTCACCCCCGGCGGCGCGGATGCAAGCGCCTTCGCCCCGTCGTCGGTGATCCCGTTGCCCTGGAGCCACAGTTTGGACAGCCGGGCGAACAGCGGCGAAGTGGCGATCCGCTCGACGAACGGGTCGCCGTTACCGGGCGTGTTCCACTCGGCCGGGCGGTTGAACGCGTGCGACAGGTCGAGTTCGCGCAGCGCCGGCAGGTGCGGGGTGGCGAAAAAATCGGCGACCGCGGCGAGCGTGAACAAACTACCCATGAGGTTGAGGTAGCGGAGCTTCGACCACTGCTCCGCGGCCGCAACGGCGCGCAGGTCGTCATCCCCTTGCTCGTTCGCGCCGAAGTCGAGATGTTCGAGGTTGGCGAGGTGCGGGCACACGGCCAGCGGGGTGATGCTCGGGCAGTCGGCGGCCGAGTCGCTGTTGTGGACGTTCACCCACCGCAGGTTGGCGAACGTGTCGCGGGCGAGGTTGTGAATGCCGGGGCCGGTTTCGTTGCCGGTGAAATCGAGTCGGCGGAGCGACGTCAGGTTCGGGGAGGCGAGGATCGCGCTGCCCGGCCCCATGCCGAGGCAAGGGAGGGTGAGCGACACGCAGCGACGTAGTTCAGTGCGCGCGGCCAGTTCCCGGACGGCATCGGTGTACGCGTCGTAGTCGTTCTGCTCTTCCTCGTCGCGATCGTCCTCGATCAGTTCCAGCGCGAACGCCGGGGCGTCTTCGGGCCGCAGTTCGGCGATGTGATCGCGGCAGTAGAGGACGCCAGAGCGGATCGTATCGACGAACCCGCGATGGTATGCGACCGATTGGAAGTCGAGGTATTTGAGGTGGGAGAAGAGCGAGTCGATCAGGTTGAGTTCGCGCCCGAGGGCAACCGGCGGCCGCTCCGGACGGCACTGAAGGCGGATGAACTCCGCGCGCCGGTCTTCGTCGTGTTCCTGAAGCCAGTCGGCGTAGACGAGTCGCGGGGTGTCGTCGTCGGGGTTCTGGAGGATGGCGGCCAGGAGTGCGTCTCGCTCAGTCATGCGATCCTCGATTTTGCCCGTGACGCGCGCACGCAACGACTGCGAATGCTACTTTAACCAGCAGCGACCCACGGGGAAGGAACTTGCGAAAGTAGAACTCGCATGAAATATTCACTGTTCCCGTTAGTGAATCGCCACGGTACAACGAATAGCATGCTCACGAGTGGCATAGCGGTTGCATAGATTAAGGACTCTCGAGTTCCCTCACGTTCTCAGCAGTTGGACTTAACACCCCGCACGTCGCGGGTGTCGTCATCGTTTTACCTCCGGAGAGTGACCGATGTCCGTTTCTCCAATCGCCCGCTCCGGGCGTCGCGGGTTCACGCTGATTGAGCTGTTGGTGGTGATCGCGATCATCGCGATCCTCATCGGGCTGCTCCTCCCCGCCGTGCAGAAGGTGCGCGAAGCCGCGGCCCGCATGAGCAGCCAGAACAACCTCAAGCAGATGGGCCTGGCGATGCACAACCTCGCCGGCAACCAGTCGAACCAGACCTTCTGCTCCGGGTGGGGCAGCGTCGCGGCCAACCCGTCGTCGGCCGACGTGGTGCGCCCGTGGACGTGGCACATCCTGCCGTTCATCGAGCAGGAGAACGTGTCCAAGAACGCGACCCCGGCGGTGACCACGCCGATCAAGACGTTCATCGCCCCGGCCGACTCGTCGCAGGTGAGCGGCACCGCGCTGACCAGCTACGCGGCCAACGGGCTGGTGCTGCCGATCGCCAACGCGCCCGCGACCGGGACCAACGCGCCCATCCACGCGTTCAACGTGGGCACCACGGTCAACGTCTCCAGCGTGCGGCTGTACAGCATGAACGCGCCGGGCGACGGCACCTCGAACACGGTGATGCTGGCCGAGCGGTACGCGACCTCGTACCTCACGATCGCCACCCAGCAACTGTACTACACGTACAACACCACCTCGGGCACGATCACGACCCGGCTGGATAACCTGGCGGCGCGGCAGCACCTGTGGTATCCGGCCACGACGGCGGTGGGCACCGGCGTGACGACGGCCCAGCCGGCCGGCGTGGCCGGTAATGCGGCGCACGTCATGTTCGTGCCGCAGATCACCACCACCACCCAGCCGTACCCGTTCCAGGTGAAGCCGCCGACCAACGCCGGCACCAGCCCGCGCGGGGCCGACGACGCCGTCCCGCAGGGCATGTCCTCGGGCGTGATGAGCGTCGCCATGTGCGACGGCAGCGTCCGCGGCGTCAACGCCAGCGTGGCGAACCAGACGTGGGTTCTGGCCTGCGACCCGAACGACGGCCAGGTGCTGCCGTCGAACTGGTAAGCAACCCTGAGTGCTGAGTGCTGAGTGCAGGCAGAAGGCTAAGGTCGTCGAGACCGCGGCTGTCGTCTTAACTCAGCACTCAGCGCTCAGCACTGAAATCGGTGTCACTTCACCTCCAGAACGTAAACATCACTGCCGCCGTCGCGGGTCGAGACGAACGCCAGCTTCTTGCCATCGGGCGTCCACGCCGGCGACGTGTCCTGCGCCTTGTGGTCGGTGAGGTTCTTCAGGTCTTTGCCGTCGGCGGTCATCAGCCAAACGTCCGAGTTGCCGCTGCGGTTGGACGCGAACGCGATGTGCGTCCCGTCCGGCTTCCACGCCGGCCACGCGTCGAGGAACTCGCCGTCGGTGAGCTTCTTGACGTTCGAGCCGTCGGCTTGCATGACGTGAATCTTCTGCCGGCCGCTGCGCCCGCTGCTGAACGCGATCCGCTTCCCGTCCGGGCTCCACGCCGGGTGCAGGTCGAACGCGAGGTCGTTGGTCAGCCGGGTGACATTCTTGCCGTCGATGCCGACGGTGTAGAGGTCCGGGTTGCCGTCGCGGGTGGACACCCACAGCACCCGCTTGCCGTCCGGGGCGAACCGCGGCGACTCCTCGAACGCCTTGTGCGGCACGAGGGTGGTGTCGTCGGTCCCGTCGGCGTTGCACACGTTGATGCGGAGCTTGCCGTCAGTGCCTTGCAACTGGTCATACACGTAGACGACCCGCTTGCCGTCGGGCGAGTAGTGCCCGTCGAAGTGCGGTTCGGCGTGATTGGGCAGGAGGCGCTTCATCTCGCCGCCGGCCGCGGGCATCGTCCACAGCGACATCTTGCCCTGGTGAATGCGGGTGAACAGCAGGGTGGAGCCGTCCGGCGAGAACTGGAGGTTCTGCTTGAAGCTGCCGTCGGTGGTGAGGCGCACCGGCTCGCCCGCCGAAGCGCGCGGGGTGGCGAGGGCAAGCGCGCAGAGGGCGGCCGTAAGACGAAGGGGCATACGAGCCTCGGGGTGAGGTTACGAAGCGGCGAACTTCAGGCCGATGACGCCGCCCACGATCATGAGCAGGCAGACGACGCGCCAGGCGGTCAGAGGCTCGCCGAACAGGACAATGCCGAGCGCGGCCGTGCCGACCGCGCCGATGCCGGTCCAGATCGCGTACCCGGTGCCGACCGGGATGGTCCGCACCGCCATCGCGAGCAGGGTCAGGCTGACGACCATCGCGGCGACCGTCCAGACGCTCGGCCAGAACTTCGTGAAGCCCTGCGAGTACTTCAGGCCGACGGCCCAGCCGACTTCGAACAGGGCCGCGGTGAACAGGTAGGCCCACGCCATAACGCACCTCTGGCGTTAGTGGCAGGGTCGTCCCTACCGGAATGAGGGAGGCGCGCCGGGTCGTCCCGGCGGCGGGCGCGTCAGCATTCTACGCCCGCCGGCAACCGCGCGTCAGTTCGGGCTGGCGGAGTCGGCGAAGCCGAGCAGCGAGCGGGTCATCGGCCCGCCGGCGACCAGCAGTTCGGCCAGCCCTTCCTCCATGTGCCGGTCGGTGACGATCAACTCCGCCCCGCTGCCGTTGGACTCGGCGGCCAGCACCGCGGCCTTGCGCAGCATCTCGCGGACGAACGCGGCGCTGACGCCCTTCGTCCGCCGCACCCAGACGTCCGGGTCGGACAGTTCGAGCTTCAGCCCGCGGCTGTACAGTTCGATGAGCCGGCGGCGGCAGCCTTCGTCCGGCAGCGGAACCTCGATGGCGAGGTCGATGCGGCCCGGCCGCGCCGCGAGCGCCGGTTCGAGGAAGTCCGGGCGGTTGGTCGTCAGGATGAACAGGATGTCGGCGTCCTCGCCGAGGCCGTCCATTTGGTTGAGCAGTTCGAACAGGAGCGCGTTGGCCCCGACCGACTGGTACTCGCGCTCGCCACCGATGAGGTCCGCGTCTTCGAGGATGACGGTGGCCGGTTCGAGCAGCCGGGCGAGCGCGCAGGCGGTCTCGATGGACCCGGCCGCGTCGCCGGTGAGCACCAGCACCGTGCGGCCGGGCATCTGGGCGGCGAGGTACATGGCCGACAACGTCTTGCCGGTGCCCGGCTTGCCGTGCATCAGGATGCCGCGCTTCAGGTGCCGCCCGGCGGCCTTCAGGACGGTCGCGTGCTTGCTCAGCCCCATCGCCTGCCGCTCGATCCGCTTGAGCAGGTCTTCGGGCAGGATGAGGCTCTCGCGGCGGACGTCCGGCAGCTTGTGGAACCGCACGGTGACGCCGCCGGAGCAGTCGCGGGCGACCGACAGCACCTTGCCGCGGAACGCGCTGCTGTGCCGCACCCCGGTGGCCAGTCGCCGGCCGAACCGCTCCGCGGCCTCGCGGTCCGGGGCCATCACCGCGACGTCCAGGCTCTTTTCGGAGCGGTAGGTGTCCTCCTCGGCGACCAGCAGCGCGAGCGGGACGCCGGCGTCGCGGAGGGTGTACAGCCCTTGCTTGACGCACGCGAGCTTCTGCCCGTCGGCCAGTTCGACATCGACGTACTGGACCGGGCCTTCCTGAAACGTCTTGGCGGTCTCCTTGCGGGCGAGCTTGGCGAGCGACAGCCCGGAGTACCGCTCGACCAGCACGCCGGTAAGCACGGCCGGCGGGTCGGACGCGGCGAGCAGTTCGGCGACGGTGAGGTGCAGGTTGGCGCGGTCGTACCCGGGGAAGCTCTGCTCGATGACCGGCAGCTTGGCCGGGTCGGTGCCGAAGTGCTTGCGAAGCCGGGCGAGCAGGGCCGGGACTTTGGCCGCCTTCTTGGGACGCTTCTTCGCCTTCGCCATTCGCGGGGTCTCCAGGAAGTTCACCACAGAGACCACAGAGACCACAGAGGAAGACAAGAAACTGTATTTTGTAGGACTCTGTTTTCGGTCTTCCTCTGTGGTCTCTGTGGTCTCTGTGGTGAATCCTACTTAGCTGAACAGTTCCTCGATGACGCGGCCGGCCGGGGTCAGCCCCAAGCCCGTGATCTGCTCACTGGTCAAGCCGATCGCGTCCTGAACGGTGGCGTTGAGGTCGGCCGGGGTGAGCGGCGTGTCGGCGGGCTTCGCGGCCTTCGCGTCGCTGGTGCCGACGAACCGCCCGCCCTTCACCCCGCCGCCGGCGGCCAGGGCGCAGTAGCAGTCCGGGTGGTGCTCGCGCCCGGCCTTGTCGTTGATCTTCGGCGACCGGCCGAACTCGCCCACCGCCAGCACCAGCGTGCTTTGCAGCATGCCGCGGACGTGCAGGTCGCTGAGGAGGGCACTCATCGCCTGGTCGAGCCACCCGGCGTGCCGGTCCTGCATGATCTGGAAGTTACGGTAGTGGTGATCCCAGCCGCCGTCGCCGCTATCTTCCTCGGCTTCAACGTGGTCGGACCAGTTGACTTGCACGAACGGCACGCCCGCTTCGACTAGGCGCCGCGCGAGCAGGCACGACTGCCCGAACCTTGTCTGGCCGTACGCCGACTTCGTGACGTTGGACTCTTGCGACAGGTCGAAGCCGCTCGCGGCGGTCTTGGAGGTGAGCATCGAAAGGGCGCGGCCGCGGTACTCGTCGAGCGCCCCGACGGCCCCGGCTTCGCTCACCCGGCGGTCGGCGGTACCAAGCGCGGCGAGCAGTTCCTTGCGATCGGCCATGCGCTCGGGGGTGAGTTCCATCGGAAGCTGGAGGGCGGGCACCTTCGTGCCGCTCGCGGGGTCGAACTCGAGCCGGAACGGATCCCACGCGGCGCCGAGCGGCCCGCCGCCCTCGCCGATGATCGCCTTCTTCCCCTGGTGGAGCTTACCGCCCACCACGAAGAACGGGTGGATGTCGTGGCGGGCGGTGCGGAGCGCCTTCGCCACGACCGAGCCGAGCGCCGGCCGGGCCGAGCCTTGCAGCGGCTTGCCGTCCAGCCCGGTGCCGCCCGCGGCGCTGCCGGTCAGCCCGATCGTGCCCGCAATGCCGTGGTCGTTCGACTGCGTGTGCAGCGAGCGAATCACCGCGAGCTTGTCGGTCTGTTTGGCGAGGAGCGGGAACAGTTCGCCGAACCGGACGCCGCTGATGCGGGTCGGGATGGTGCCGAACGGCCCGCGGTAGTCGAGCGCCGCGTTCGGCTTGGGGTCGAAGGTGTCGAGTTGGCTCGGCCCGCCCCACAGCCACAGGAGGATGACCGCTTTGGCCTTCGCCCCGTCGGCCGGTTTGGCGCGGAGGAGGTCGGCGAGCGACAGCCCGAGCACGCTCGACGCCCCGACTTGCAGGAACGCGCGGCGGTGCGGCCCGGCACAGGTGCGGGTGGTTCGGCGGCCGACGAGGAGCATGGAGAGGCCTCCGCGGGGTGCGGTCATTATCGGTAATGCCTCTCGCACACACAAGCGCACGCCGCGTAAGAAGTGGAAAGGGTCGGGGTTGCGGCGGGGTATGAGCCGACGGAGGTACTCATGGCGATCGACCTGGACGCGTACTTCGCGCGCATCGGTTACACCGGCGAGCGGGCGCCGACCCTCGGCACGCTCCGCGCGATTCAGCGGTTGCACGCGGCGGCGATCCCGTTCGAGAACCTGAACTCTCTGCTCGGGTGGCCGGTGAAACTCGACCCCGAATCGCTCCAGCACAAGCTCGTCCGCAGCCGCCGCGGTGGGTATTGCTTCGAGCAAAACCTCTTGCTGCGGTTGGTGCTGGAGCAACTCGGCTTCCGCGTGAGCGGGCTGAGCGGCCGCGTCGTGTGGACCGCCCCGCCGGGCACGGTCCCGGCCCGCACGCACATGCTCCTACGCGTCGAGATTGAAGGCGAAACGTATCTGGCCGACGTCGGATTCGGGCAGACGCCGACCGCGCCGCTGCGCCTCATCCCCGATTTGGTGCAAGACACGCCGCACGAGCGGTTGCGGTTGCGCGCCGATGGAAGTGAGTTCGTGCTGGAGGCGGAGATTCGCGGCGAGTGGCGGGCGTTCTACCGCTTCGACCTGACCGAGCAGCACGCGATCGACTACGAAGTCGGCAACTGGTACGTCTCGACGTGCCCGGCGTCGCACATCACATCGACGCTGATGGCCGGGCGCGCCGGGGACGGCAAGCGGTACGCGCTGCGGGACAACGAGTTCGCCACCCACAGCGCGAGTGGCACCGAGAAGCGTGTGCTGTCCGCGGGCGAATTGCGGGAGGTGCTGGCCGACGTGTTCGGGATCGAGTTGCCCGACACGCCGGGCGTGCGGGCGATGTACGAACGCGTCGCGGCGAAGTCCGCAGGTGCTTGACCTCCCCCTCAAGGGGGGAGGTCAAGCACCTGCGGCGACCATCACTGCACGGCCGCGACTTCCGGCTGTAGCGCGGCGGCATCCGCCCGCGGCGCGACCGCTTCCGGGTTCGCAACGCCGCGCGGGCGCGTCAGGATCGCCGCCAGGTACAACCCGGCGACCAGCAGCAACAGCGCCTTGATCCCGATCACGAACGTGACCGACTGCAACAGCCCGCCGACCAGCGAACCCATCAGGTTCGCGCCGAGAGCGGCGTCCTTGCGGTCGGTCGCGGCGAACGACCGCACGAACACCACCCCGCTGAACAGCATCGGCAGGCTGGTCAGCAGCCCGACCACCGCCGCCTTCGTCGCATACGGCAGGAACGCGAACCGGGATAAGTCGAGGAAGTACAACCCGACGCACGAGCCGATCAGCAGGCCGTAGACGGGCAGGAGCGGCAGCCGCGGGAAGCGGGCGGCGACGAGGTTGGCCAGGAGGATCATCACCATCACCCCGGAGATGATGACCGCGTTCACCGCCCACGTGTTGCCCAACACCACCGCGGCCTTGCTCACATTCTGCACCTCCAGCAGCATGAACGCGGCGCCGAGGAAGAAGAAGTGCCAGCTCGACGCACCGAGTTCCTTCACGGTGTGGGCGAGGTTGAGATACCGCAGCCCGGCGACAAACAGCACCGCGAGCGTCGCCGCGAGCAGGTAGTACAGCACCGGGATGGTCGGCCGTTCGAGGTAGATGTACGGCCAGTCGTCGGTGGCCAGCGACGTCGCCCCGGCCATCGGCGGCGCCTCGGTCTGCCACTCGCGGACCAGTTCGGCCAGCTTCGGGTCGGCTGCGAGCCGGGCGTCGATCGCGGACTGGTCGTTGGCGATGACGAACAGCAGCCCGCCCCAGCCGTACCCGTTGTACGGCACGCGGAAGGCGAGCGGCTTGTGCCCGAACGCCCGCTCCAGCGCGCCGGCCATGCGGTCGGCCACATACGGCTTCTGCGCCTCGAAGCTGAGTACCATCACGCCGTTGGGGGCGAGCAGCTCGCGCGCCCGGGACAGGCTCTCGACGGTGTACACGTAGTGGTCGAGCCGGGCGTTGGTCATCGCGTTGGTGGTGTGCGAGTCGAGCAGGCCGAACGCGATCACGTCGAACCGCTCGTCGCACGTGGCGAAGTAGCTGCGGGCGTCGTCGTTGACGACCGTGCATCGCGGGTCGCCGTACGGGTTCTCGGCGTGCTTCGCCCGGCCGATCTCGATGATGCCGGGGTCGATCTCGACGGCGACGACCCGCTGGAGGCCGTTCCGCAGCATCCCGGCGGCGTCGTTGCCGCTGCCCGCGCCGACCACCAGCGCCCGCTCGGGCTTGGGGTGCAACCGGGGCGGCAGGTCGTACTGCGAGTACCCCCGCTGCTCCGGCGGGAACGTCTTGGGCTTCGCGTCCACCGTCTCCGGGCGGAGGTCGATGGTCGCCTGGTAGCCGGTGTTGTTGACCGCGATGAACGTCTGCCCGGGGGCGATGACGAACCCGCGGCGCTCGCCGAGCACCCACTTCTTCCACTCCTCCCGCTTGCCGGTCTCGGCCGTCTGGTCGCGGAACGACAGCTTCTGGTACGGGGTCCAGCGGGTGCCCTCGAACGCCGGCTCGACCCCCGCGACGGCCGCCAGCGCGACCACCGCGGCCAGCGCCAGCAAGTCGTTCCGCCGCGCCCGGCCGCCGGTGCCGGCGAACGGGGCGGCGCCCAGCGCGAACGCCGCGAACCACGCCACCGGCGGCAGGTACAGGGCGCTGGCCGCGACGAACAGCCAGATGCCGACGAGGCTGCCGGCGACGTTGGCCGAGTACGCCCAGATCGTGTTCGGGTGGTCGCTCATCAGCCGCCCGAGCAGCCGCCCGACCGGGACGAACGTCGCCCACAGCAGGGTCATCAGTGCCAGCGTCAGGGCGAGGCCGACGAACGGCCGCAGGATCGCCACCACGCCCTCCGACGAGGTCGGGCTCCAGATGAGGAAGTCGTTGAACCCGCCGAGCAGGGTGCTGATCTCGCCGACCGCGGCCCGCGACGGCGGGACGGCCAGCAGCACCACCAGCGCGCCGAGCGGCAGCAGGATGTGCCGCAGCGCGAACGGCTTGCGGCAGTCCCAGCAGCCCATCCCGAGGCCGAGGAAGCACACCACCAGGATGGTGTTCTGGAGGTACGCGAAGATGCGAATCTCGGTCCCGATCCAGCGGATGAGCAGCAACTCCAAAAATAGGCCGACGGCACTGATGAGGAACAAGGCGAGCGTGGGCCGGTCGGTGAAGAACCGGGGCGCGCCGGCGGGTGCGGGAACCGCGTCCGTCATGGGTGGCAACTTCCGGGGGGTGGGGTGAGCGATTGGAAGCTTAGAGTACAGCGGCGCGCGATGTCGAAAAAAGCCCAGACCGTTTCCGCTATAATGCCCCCATGCTGCGCGTCTCCGTTGCCAATCCGTACGAGTACCCGCTCGAGTTCCCGGCGCTGAAGGACGCGGCGCGGGCCGTGTTCGAGGGCGAGGGGGTGAAGGCGTGCAAGGTGACGCTCGCGTTCGTCGATAACCCGCACATCCACCGGCTGAACAAGCAGTTCTTGCAGCACGACGAACCGACCGACGTCCTCACGTTCCCGTACACCGACGCGGGCGCCAAAACGCTCGAAGGTGAAGTGGTGATCGGCTACGAGGTGGCCCGCGAGTACGCCGCCGACCGCTCACACGATATCAACCTGGAACTGCTGCTGTATGTGATCCACGGGTGCCTGCACCTGTGCGGGTACGACGACACCGACGCCGAGTCGGAACGCGAGATGCGTTCAAAAGAGCGCGAGTACCTCGCCAAACTGAACCTGCCGGACATCGCATGATCACGCAAATCCAGCCGGCGGAACTGAAGGCGCTTCTGGACGCCGGCACCCCGGTGCTGTTGGTAGACGTGCGGCAGCCGGAGGAGCACGTGTTCTGCGCGCTCCCCGACAGCCTGTTGATTCCGCTCGGCGAGTTGATCGGCCGCGTCGAAGAAGTGCAACCGCCCGAAGGTACGCGGGTGGTGGTGTACTGCCACCACGGGGTGCGGAGCTTGACCGGGGCGGCGATCCTGGCGCGGGCCGGGATCGCCGCCGCGTCGCTGGCCGGCGGGATCGACCGCTGGTCACTCACGGTCGATCCCGCCGTGCCGCGGTACTGAGTAGTGGGCAGCGGGCAGAAGACAGGGTTTAGCTTTGTCTTCTCTGCCCACCGCCCACCGCTCACTGCCGGCTGCCCACTGCCAAGTTACCGGATGCCGTGCATCCACTTCCGGATGATCGGCGACAGGGCGAACAGCACCACACTGCACCCGACGGCGAACAGCCCGACCTGGGTGAATACCTCCAGCGACTTCTCCAGCCGGATTTCCGCCGGGGCCTTCGAGTCCACGGCCATCGCCCCGGCGATGAACTTGCCGGCTTGGTGCGCGATCGCCGACGACAGGAACCAGAAGCCCATCATGAACCCGACGATCTTCGCCGGGGCCAGCTTCGTCACCAGCGACAGCCCGACCGGCGACAGGGCCAGTTCGCCGAGCGTGTGCAGCAGGTAGAGCACGATCAGGAAGATGAGCGGGACGATCCCGGCCGTCGCCGCCCCCTTGCTCACGTTCAGCACCAGGAACCCGAGGCCGAGCAGCAGCAACCCGATGGCGAACTTGACCGGGGCCGCCGGCTCGATCCCCTTCTTCGCCAGGAACGCCCACATGACCGTGAACACCGGGGCGAACACCATGATGAAGAACGCGTTCACCGCCTGGAACACGCTCGCCGGGATCTCGCTCCCGAACACCCGCTTGTCCACGTTCTCGTCCGTGAACACGTTCAGCGCACTGCCGGCCAGTTCGAAGAAGCCCCAGAACACGGTGGTGAAGAACAGCAGGATGACGATCACCCAGATCCGCTGCCGCTCCTCGACCGGGTACTGGAACGAGAGGAACAGCATGTAGGCGATGACGCCCAGCCCGATCACCCCGAGCAGGATGTCCACGATGTCGTTTTGGTAGATGAGCGCCGCGGCGAGGGCGACGAGCGCGAACGTGCCCAGGTAGATGGCCGGGAGGGCCGGGAGCGGGCCGACGGTCTTCGGGGCGTCGGCGGGAGGGTCGGCGTAGTTCTCCAGAACGCCGCGGGCCGACGCGGTCAGGAAGATGGTCAGCCCGGTCACCATCCCGATGCCGGCGAGGAGGAACCCGTACTTCCAGCCGATCGTTTCACCCACGTACCCGCAGGTGAGCGGGGCGATGAACGCGCCGGTGTTGATGCCCATGTAGAAGATGGTGAACGCCCGGTCGCGCCGCGGGTCGCCCTGCGGGTAAAACCGGCCGATCATGCTGGAGATGTTCGGCTTGAAGAACCCGTTGCCGACGACCAGCATCGCCAGCCCGGCGAACAGCAGGACGTCGTTGCCCGCGGCGGGTGTCCGACTGGCCGCGATCTCCGCGTCGAGCAGTTGTTTTTCCTTGTCGAGAAACGCCGCGGTCTGCTCGGCCGACAGCCCCTTGAGAGCGGCCTCGTGCCCGCGGTCCTCGGCCCACTTCTTGGCCCGCTCCTCGTACTGCCGCTGCGACACGAAGTCGGTGCCGGAGCTGGCGAACAGGGTGAACTGCCCGGCGGCCATCAGGATTGCGCCCCAGGTGATGGCGCGGCGGAAGCCCATGATTTTGTCGGCCAAGAACCCGCCGACGAGCGGGGTCAGGTACACCAGCGCGCCGTAGGCGGCGTAGATGCCGAACGCCACCTTCTTGTCCACCCCGAACCCGCCGGTCACCAGAGCCTTCGTGAGGTACAGCACCAGGAACGCCCGCATGCCGTAGTAGCTGAACCGCTCCCACAGCTCGACCATGAACAGCCAGAACAGCACTTTCGGCTGTTCTTTGCGGTTGGTGACAATGACGAACGGCACCCAGACGAGAACAAATATCCAGCCGAGCAGGATCCAGTATTCCAGTGGCATGAAGCGAGCCTCAGCGATTGCGATTGGATGGCGTCGGAGGAGATTGGGGGAAATCCTAACGACCGGGCGGGGCGTGGGATAGCGCGTTCTTCACAGAATCCGGCTCGCGGCGACGGAAAACGCGCCGGCCGGGGGTGCGGCTTCGCCTCTGGAGCGAAGTCATACCCCCGGCCGGGTGTTGTGGCCCTCCGACGGACCGCTACTCCTTGATTTCCTTCTTCACCAGGTTGATGTAGAAGGTGCCCTTCTTCTCCTCGAGCTTCTTGGCGAGGAGGGCTTCGGCGTCGGCCTTCTGGTTGAACGGGAACTCGTCCACTACCTTGCTGCCGTTGTCGAACACGACCCACACGGCCCGGGTGCGGACCTCTTTGACGGCCCGCTTCTTGGTCACCTTCTTGGCGGCCGGCTTCTTGGCCGCGGCCTTCTTCTTTTTCTTCCGCGGCCGGTCCTCGTCGTCGTCGCCGTCGTCCTCCGCGTCGGCGTCCGCATCGACATCGGCGTCGGCTTCGGCGTCCTCGCCGGCCTCCCCTTCGGCGTCGGCGTCGCCTTCGGCATCGGCGTCTTCGTCTTCGTCCTCTTCTTCGTCGTCGGCCTCGTCACCGCCTTCGGTGTCGTCCTCGCGCTTGCGGGCCTCCTGCGCCTCGACCGCCTCGGCCTCCCGCCGCAGATCCATCCGGCTCCTGCGCCCCTTCGCCATATTGCGTCTCCCCCAGGGTGTGTGCTCGCAACCGTTAAACTAATGGGCGAGCGGTCGGCAGACAAGAGACGCGACCCCGCCTGCCCGGGTTCGCCGCGAGTGCCGACCAACCGAGGCGGTAAATCAAACGGGATCCTTGACCCGCTCGTTGGGTTCGCCTATTGTGATGAAAATTAGTCTGTATTGCGCGGACAGATATTGTGGCAGTTATGCAATAGGAATCGCGCATTATCCGTTGCACACATTTTGGTAGTTTGGAGATTTTGCCTCATGCGCCTTATCGCTCTTATCAGCGTTGTCGCTGCACTGAGTTACCCGCTGGCCGCACAAGCGCAGCCCCGAGAGCGATCGAGCGATCCGGTTGTCGCAAAGAAGGACGCGTCACCGGACAAGGAAGGCTCAGGCGCCGCTGCAGCCGGCGGCTTGGCGTGCATGCTCGTGTGGATCGTCGGCGGTGCAATGCTGTACTTCGCCCCCACACTCATCGCCCTCCTCCGCGGTCACCCAAACATGGCCCCGATCGTCGTCGTTAACTTCTTCCTCGGGTGGTCATTGATTGGGTGGGTAGTCGCGCTCGCCTGGGCGTTCACCGCCCAAGAAAAGCATCGCGCCGACTACGGTCGGCGGCGCCGCCGAGACGACTACGACGACTGAAAGCGTTGAAAAGCCCCGGGTTCGCCGCGGGTTGGCGGGTAGCGGTCCGCAGAACACGGAAGCGAGGTGGAGCGAAATCGTTGACCCAACCGGGGATTTCACTTAACGTTGGTGGAGTTTCCCCGTGTTATGCCTGCCAGCCGGCATGACCACTGGTTCGGCGAAGGAGCGTCCGGATGATGCGCAGGGGTTGCCTGTTGCTCTTCCTAGCACTCGCTGTGGCCGCTGTAACCCTGACCTTCGTCGGTCGCCCGAGTTCCGGGAACCAAGAGGAGGCCAGTACCGCCTTCGAGCCGAACAAGGCATTGTTCGCCACCGTGGCGAGTGCCAACCAGTTTCAGGTGTACGAAGGGTTGCCGCACCCGAACAACGAAGAAATGCTGTTCCTCCGGGAGAGGGCCACAAGCCGAACTATCCGGCTCGATGGGTTCTTATTCTATGGCACGCCGGTGGACGTTCCCGCAGCGGATGCAGCGGTGCTCAAGGACCTGCTCGGGACGGAGCGATCGTTCCTGGCGTGGCGCGGGGAGAAGAAGTGTGGCGGGTTCCACCCTGACTACCTCGCCGAGTGGCGAGCGGGGGCGGACTCGTACCGGGTGCAAATCTGCTTCGGCTGCGGAGAGGTCAAGGTCCACGGGCCGGCCTCGTCCCTCCGTTGCGACATGCAGAATGAGTCCCGCCAGCGACTGGAGGGGTTGCTCAAGAAGTACCGCACGCACCGGCCACTGCGGAGCGGATCATGAGCCAAGCCGACCCAGGGAGCGTGTCGCATTCTGTCACCCCGTAACCACGCCAAACCCGGCGTAAGCTCCAGACCCGGCCACGTAATCTGTTTTTCGTGACTCCCTGAGTGTTCGGGCCGGTAAGCCTCATCGTTCGGCTTCACGAGGTGTGCGGGATGGGGACGGTCGTGATCCCGACGGCGCGCCTGGACCTGGTGCTCCAGTCCCCGGACGAGGTCCTGGCGTGGGTCGCGGCAATGCCCGAGGCCGACCGGGCCGAGGTCTCCCCCGACTGGCTCGCCCGGGTGCGGGCCACGCCGCCCGGCGATCCGTGGGCGCTCAGCTACACGGCCGTCGAGCGGGCGACCGGGCGGCCCGTCGGCGGGTGCGCGTTCAAGGGGCCACCGGACGCCGACGGGGTGGTCGAGGTGGCATATGGGATCGACCCGCCGCACCGCGGCCGCGGGCTGGCGACCGAGGTGGCCGCGGGACTCGTCGGGTTCGCGGCCGCAACCGGTCAGGTACGGGTCGTCCGCGCCCACACCCGGCCGGACAACCCGGCGTCGGCGCGGGTGCTGGTGAAGTGCGGGTTCCACCCGGTCGGCAAGGTCATCGACCCGGAAGACGGTTTGGTCGAGCGGTGGGAGCGGGCCGCGGCGTCGGTTTGTTGACCCGCTCGTCAAACTTGTCTACCGTAAGCGCTACGTCCTCACGTATTCGAGAGGCGACAGCGCGAGTTCGGCAAAGAAAGACAAACGATGGCAGTTCCGCCCGGTAGCTCCCCCCCCGACTGGGCTAAAGCCCAAGCCACCGCGGCGCTGAAGATCGGTCTGAGCGTGCCCGAGATCGAGCAAGGGCTTGTCGCGCAGGGCCTCACCCCGTCAACGGCGTCCGCAGCCGTAAACGCCGCCCTAGAAGACCGATTGCGGGCGACTGCCGCGCCGCTCGACGCCGGCGACCGGGCGTTGACCGCGCACCGATTGGCATCGGCATTCGCGGTCTGCGTGTGTTTGGGGTTGGCGTACGCGTTCGGTGGCGGCGAGTCCGTCGGCAGGACGGTCCTGTGGCTCCTCCTGCCTGTCGCGTGTATCTGGTGGGCCGATCTTTTCGCCTCGGACTACCCGCCGGCACTGATCCGTTGGGCCGCGTGGGTTCTGCTCATCGTCATCGGCGTGTATCGCGTCGTACTTCTGTCGCTCCTCCGCTGAGTGGGTTGCGACACGTCGTGACGGATCGAACCGCCCACTACAGCCACTTCTTCCACCGGAAGAACAGTAGCGACACGACCCCGGTCAGCGCCATCAGCCCGAGCGCGAACCAGAAGCCCCACTCCGTCTTGAACCCCGGCCACACGTTCTCCTCGAAGTTCATCCCGTAAATGCCCGCGATCAGCGTCATCGGCAACACGATAGTCGAGATCATCGCCAGCACCTTCATGATCTCGTTCAAGCGGTTCGACACCGCCGCCAGGTGCGTCTCCCCCAGATCGCTCACCATTTCCCGCGCCGATTCGATCAGTTCCGTGTAGCGAACGAGGTGGTCGTAGACGTTGCGGTAATATACCACCTCCCGCTCGTCCACCAACTCGAACTCGCCGCGGATCAGCTTCGACAGCACGTCCTTTTCCAGGATCAGCGTCTTCCGCATCCCGGTGACCACCCGCTTCAGCCGCAGGATGCGCGAGATCAGGTGTCGCGTCGGTTGGGTGAAGATGCGCGTCTCCAGCCGGTCGAGTTGCCCGGCCACCCAATCGACCACCGGGGCGTACTCGTCCACCATCGCGTCCAGGATGATGTGGAACAGGTAGTCCGGGCCGCGGCCGGCGCTCTCGGCGTGCCGCTCCAGGAACGTCCGGGCCATGTCGATGCAGGTGAGCGACGCGGTGGCGTGGGTAATGAGCGCGTTCTTCATCACCACCGCGCTCAACTGCGGGCGGTCGCGACGGAGCATCCGCGACGCCGACGGCAGCGACTGCCGCGGCTCCCCCTGCCGCGCCGCGGCCACCGCCCCCAACCCCGGCGGGAGCGGGGTCACGATCACGAACAGGTAGTCGCGGAACTCCTCGGCCTTCGGGAAGTGCGCCCCGGCCCCCGGCTCGCGGCGCATCTTGGTGATGTCCTCCAGCGTCAGCGGGTGGACGTGGACGAACCGCGCGAACACAGCCGCTTCCTCCTCCGGCGTCGGCTCGGTGAGATGAACCCACATCACCTCGTCGTCGCCGACCGCCGACACCGACTCCGGTAAGTGCTCCAAGCCACCGCGAGAACAGGTGTTGCGTCCGCAGCGGTGAATCTCGATCACGGGCGGCCCTCGTAGCGGTCCGGTAACACCGGCGGCGGGGGGAAGTTTCGTGAGCGGCGCGAGGCGGTGAATTTCGGACCGCCGGTCTGCGTCTAGATATGTGACGGAGTGGCGAACGGGAACATTTGGTGTGTAAGGGGCCACGCGGACCGCGGTACAATGCAGCGACCGAATCCGCCCGCCGCGTGTGCCCCTCGATGCCCCCTCCCGCACCGCAACCGTCTGTACCGACCACCCACTGTGCCGGGCACAGCGGAACGCCGTCGGTTCCCACCGACGCGGCGCTGCTGGCGCGGCACGCGGCCGGCGACGCGGCGGCGCTCGACGAACTGTTCCGCCGCTACCGCAGCCTCGCGTATCGCGTCGCGTACCGATTGCTCGGCCGCGAGGCCGACGCGCTCGACGCGGTGCAGGACGGCTTCGTCAACGCGCTCACGCACCTGGACCGGTTCGGCGGGCGGAGTTCGTTCAAGACGTGGCTGTTGCGGGTGGTGTGCAACGCGGCGCTCGATGTGGGCCGGCAGCGGAAGCGGAACGAGCGGGTGCCGCAAGCCCCGCCGAACCCCGGCCCGGAGCACTTCGGCCCGGACGACGGCCCGCCCGCCGACGCCGGCCTCGAACGGGCCGACCTCCGCCGCAACATTGATGCGGCGCTCGCGAAACTGCCCGACGCGCAAAGGCAAACGTTCGTCTTGCACGTCGAAGGTGAGTTAACGTATCGTGAAGTGGCCGAAACGCTCGGAATCTCGATCGGCACCGTGATGAGCCGGCTGTTCTACGCACGCCAGAAGCTCAAGGAACTGCTCGCTCACTGCCACCAGCCCTGACCTCCGCCATGCCGCCGCCTGCCCCCGACAACCGCGATCGCGCGTCCGCCTACGCGGACGGCAACCCGGACGCGGTCCGCGCCGCCCGCCCGCCGGAGCCGTCCGAAGCCGAGTGGGACGCGATCCGGGCGCGCATTCAAGCGCGCGTCGCCGCCCAACAGCCGCGATCGTTCGTCCGCCGGGCGACGCTCGTCGGTGCCGGCGTCGGGTTGGGGTTTGCGGCCGTCGCCGCGGTGGTCGCGTGGCTGGTGTTCGGCCTGCCGCCGGCCCCGCCGCCGCAAACGCCGGAAGTCGTTCGACAGAAGCCCGCGCCGCCGGCCGAAGTCGATCCGCTCGCGGAGTTCGACGTGCTGCCGATGGCGACCGAGGACGAGGTGGTGCTGCACCGCGTGCCCGGCGACGGCTGGCTGCCGGTCGGCGCGCACCCGCTCACCGGCGACCTCGCGCTGGCCACCGCCGACGAGGTCGCGCTGGACGACCCGAACCCCGAGTGGCCGGCGATGGTGCCCGCGCCCAAGTCCGCCCCGATGATTTTCGCTGCCAAGCCCCGGTGATTTCATGTCCTTTGTTCTCGTCGCGTGCCTGTGCGTCACCTGTCAGCCGGACGACAAGCCGGTGAGCGTCACCGTCGTCATCGTGCTCGCCACCGAGCAGAACGCGACCATCGACCCGAAGCTGAAGGAGTTGGCGAAGGAAGTGCAGAAGCGCGACCCGAAGCTGACCGGGTTCAAGCTGGTGGCGACCGAGGCGAAGTCCATCCCGGTGGGCGACACCGCGACCATCAACCTGACCGACAAGCAGGTGCTGAAGCTGACCGTGGACCGGGCGAAGGACAAGGACGGACGCATCAGCCTGACGCTCAACCCGCCGGGCATGGACGCGGTCACCTACGCGTGCGCGTGCGACAAGTTCTTCCCGGTCGTCACCCCGCACAAGACCGCCGCCGGCGAGCAACTGCTGTTCGCGATCATGGCTAAGCCGTGTACGAAGAAGTGACGCGAGAAGAGTTTATCCGCAGATTACACAGATGGGCACAGATTTGAAGGCAGAGAATGGTTCTTCCCTGTGTCTTTAAATCTGTGCCCATCTGTGTAATCTGCGGATAAACTCTTCTGAACTAAAATTGCCAGACGAGATCGCACCCGAGCAGCAACTGGTTGTTCTTCTTGCCGTCGTTGAACGGGCGGCGGAGGGTGTCGCTGGTGAAGTCCCACCGCAGTTCCGGGCGGACCGTCAGGTTCGGCGTCGGCGCGTAGTTCAGCCCGTAAGAGAAGGCGAAGTAGTTGCCCGGCAGCGGCGGGTTGTTCGGGTTCGACCGCCGGTTCAGCCCGACCCGCGTCCCGTCCTCGTCGCGAAACCACTCGGCCCGCACACCCATCCGCAACTCGCTCGACACGCGGTAATAGAGGTACTGGTCGATCCCATACCACCGGGCGAGGCTGCCTTGCGGCGTGCCGTTCTCCTGGAAGCCGTAGTAGTTGTGGAACACGTACTCCCAGCGGCCGGCGAGGCCGCCCGGCGTCAGCCCGACCAGGAAACTGTACCGCGAGCGGTTGCCGTCGGTCGCCGCGATGCCCGGCAGGCGGGCGAGGTTATTCTGCTCCTGCCCGCTCACCAGCGCGAACGAGGACCACCACAGCCCGCTGTCGGCCGTGTACTTCAGCCCGGCCAGCAAGTTGATGTTGTTCGCCCGACCGACGAGCGCGTCCCAGCCGTTCACCAGCCCGACGTGCCCCTCCCAGTTGCGGCCCCAGCGCCCGGTGAGCAGCCCGCCCCAGTGGGTGAACGGCTGGCCGAACTGGTAGCTGTACGCGTGCGTGTAGAAGAAGTTCGCCGGGGCCGGGACGCCCTCGTAACCGACCGTCGTGTAGAAGTGGCCGAGCTTCAGCGACACGCGGTCGGTGCCCACCTCCGCGTACGCCTGCGGGAGCGCCAGGCCGTAGTACTCGCCGTTCCACCGCTTGCCGAAGTCGCGATCGACCTCGAACCCGCGCGACTGCGCGAGGAAGTGGTCGATCCCGAACAGCGCGTCGATGCGGAACCCGGCCCCGAACCCGCTCGGCGGTAGCGGTCGGTCGATGATCAGGTACGCCTGATTGAGCATCGGCTCGGCGCTGCGGTCCACGGCGTTGTAGGGGCCGTTGAACTTGCTATCGGGGTTCGACGAGTTGTAGACGTAACCGCCGTCGAGCCACCCGCGGGCGCGAACTCCGTCTTGCGGAAACAGCCGCCACGGCGTATCGCACCCGACCTCGCAGACGCGATCGACCGGGTTCGGCGCGGCCGGAATCGCAGGTGAAGCGGTGGCGAGTTTCGCGGGCGCGACCGGAGCGGTCTTCGCCGGGGCAGACGCGGTCGCGGGGAACGGCGGGAGCGACTTCAAGCCGATGGCGGCACGACCGGGCGCCGGCCCAACCGGAGTTGGTCGTTCGACGTTCGGAGTGGACAGCGGAAGGCCATTCGCGCTGAGCTTGGGGGTTGGGTTCGACGCGCCCGTGCCAGGCGCGGGCGGAATCAGCGGCGCGAGCGGAGGGAGCGTCGGCAGGATCGGCGGCAACCGGTCCGGGCGGTCGGGCGGTTCGTCCCCACGCACCTGACGAATCGTCCCGCAAGCTTGCGCGATCGTCTCGGGCGGCGCCGGCTTGGTAACCGCCGCCGGGACCGCGAGCGAAACGGGTTGCGGCGGCGCGGGCTTACCCGCCGAAGCCGCGGGCACCGGAAGAGGCGCGGGCGCGTCATCGAGCGGCAACCCGAGGCGGGCGTGTGCGGCCGATCCGACAGACAAGCCGGAGGCGACAATCGCGGAGCGGAGCAGCCACCTCATGGACGAACCCTCGCGCGGCCGTCTGGGAGCAGACGAGCCGTGTCGCGAGGTGTCATCGACCGGGCGGAGCGGTCGTGTGGATTGTCCGGGGCAGGCATGTCAAAAGCGAATGTGCGGCCGGCCCGCACATGTGCGAAAAGCGTTACAACTTGCGCAGTTTATGTCACAGTCGCGGGACACACGCTTCGCAGGACTAGCGCGGCTTGCGCGGCAGACGGTACTTGCTGAGCTTGCCCATCGGCAGCGCCGGGGCCGTCGCCGCGGCGACCGGGGTCGCGACCGGCACGGCCGGTTGCTCCGCCGGCGCCGCGGGAACCACCACAGCCGTATCCGGACCGCCGATGAACGTACCCTGCGCGTCGGGCGAAGCCGCCTCGCCGCCGATCGCGGACAGCACGTCGGCCGCCTGCTCCAGCTTTTCGTGGATTTCCTGACGGTCGATGCGGACGTTCGGCGGGGCCTCGATGCCCAACTTCACGCGGCCGGGGCCGACGCTGACGACGGTGATCTTGATGTTGCCGGCGATGATGATGGATTCGCTCGGCCGACGGGTGAGAACCAGCATGAGATGTCCCTCCTGGATGGTGTCGCGGGTGCGGCCCGCGGCGTTCCTGCTAACGGATACTACGTCACAAATTGCCCAACCTTGCGGCCCGAATTCATTTTTTTCTGACTTCCGTTCAGAATCCGGACTCACTCGGCCGATTCAACTCTAGCTCATTTCCAACCCGAACCCATGTCGGTTGCGGACGAATAAAACTCAAGCAGGAACCGTGCCGCACCAAAAATAATTCATCCAGCCGCACTCCGCAAGCGCGTAAACACAAAAATACGCAGCGTTTCGGGCAACAACTGCCCGAAACGTCGCGGAGCGTGTTGAAAGAATGCCCGAGCCTATTCGGTCGAAGCTGTCGGAGTCAAGCCCAATTTTTGCAATCGGTACACAGTTACTCCCACCGAGCAACGGCTTGCGCGGTGTTGAGCAATGTCACAGTACCGACACGACGGCTCCGACGCGTCACGCCGGCGACATCGCTTGAGGGTAGCTATCACGCACCCGCCGAACGGCCGGTCGCCACGGCGGGTTCCAGTCGTTGCGGTCCATGAGGTCGGCCAGTTCCGCCAGCGACGGCACCACGGTTTCCGGCCGGTAAGCGTACCGCGGCAGTTCCTCCGCCCGCGTCCCGCCACTCAGCACCAGCACCGTGTGAAAGCCCAACTGCACCCCGCCGAGGATGTCGGTCTCCATCGTGTCGCCGATCATCGTCGTCTGGTCGGTGGTAAGGCCGAGTTCCTTGCGGGCGGCGCGCATCATCACCGGACTCGGCTTGCCGACGCTGAAGGCTTTCGTTCCGGTCGCGGTTTCGAGCAGCGCGACGAACGCCCCGCACCCGGGCCGGGTGCCGTTCTGGGTCGGGCAGTTCGGGTCGAGGTTGGTGGCGATCAGTTTTGCCCCGCCGAGGATCATCCGCACCGCCGCTTCCACCATTTCGAGGTTGAGCGTGCGCCCCTCGCCGACCACGACGTAATCCGGGTCGTGATCGACGACGGAATAGCCGTGCTGGTGCAGTGCGGTGAGCAGCCCGCCCTCGCCGATGACGTACGCGGTGCCGCCGGGCTTCTGCTGGGCCAGGAACCGCGCCGTGCTCATCGCGCTGGTGAAGACGTGCTCCTCTTCCACGTCCAACCCGAGCCGCACCAGGCGCGTCGCCACGTCGCGGCGCGTCCGCTGGCTGTTGTTCGTGAGGAACCGGAAGGGGATGTCGCGGTCGCGCAGTTCGCGAACGAACCGGTCCGCACCGCTGATGAGTTCGGTGCCCCGATACAGGACGCCGTCCATGTCGATCAGGAAGCCGAAGCGGGTGTGCGACACGTTGCAAACTCCGTAAATGGGCCGCCCGCGAGCCGGTGGCCCGCTGGCAGCGCGTGTGTGATGCGGGAGGGACCGCAAGAGAGGTGCGGTGGAGGAGGGTAGCGAGTTGAAAAGCACCCGGCGTGCCGAACCGCGGCCGTTTGCAGTAACGCAAACAACAGTAACGAGTTGTGGCAAGTGTGCGGAAGGCGTGAAGCGACGGAAGTGCTGAAGGAACAGGCAGTCGGGCCGCTCGGGGCTTCGCCGATGAAGCCCCGAGCGGCCAACTCAGTCAGTTCGTGATCTTCGACACGTCCTTGACGATGGTCTCGATGTCCTTGTCGGTCAACTTGCCCTTGGCGAAGCTGTAGTTGGCCTTCACGACGCGATCGACGTACAGCAGGACGGTGACGTCGGCGTCCTTGTTCAGGTTGTACTTGGCCGGGATCGGGTCTTCGCTGTCCTCGATGGCCAGCACCAGCTTCTTCAGGTCGGCCTTCTTGGCGGCGTCCTTGAGCTGCGGCTCCAGCTTGGCCTTGTCCCCCTGGAACACCGCGAAGCTGAACATTTCGGCCTTGCTGTGCTTGACGGTCTCGGCGTCGAGCGCCTTGATAAGCTTGAGGGTGGTCGCGTCGTCGCCGGTGCGGGCGAACACGACGGCGGTCGGGCTGTCGCCGGCGGCACACACCAGGCAGGCCGGCTTGCCGGCGTTCTCGCCGGTGACGTTGTACGGGTGGAACGAGCCGGGCAGCTTGTCGCCCGGTTGCGGGCCGGACTTCGGATCGGCGGCCACGACGGCGCTGCCCAGCACCGCCACAACGGCGGCGACCAACAGATTGCGAACCATCGGCATCTCCGGAAGGGGATTGGACGGAGAGATGATACCGCGCCGGGCGATTCAGTTAACAGTGCTAAGTGCTGAGTGCTGAGTGCTGAGCGAAAGGCCGAAGTTCAAGACCGTAATTGGCCCCTCGACTTCGGCCTTTCGCTCAGCACTCAGCACTCAGCACTTAGCACTTAAGTTACTTCTTCTTTTCCTTGACCGTCCACACGTGCAGGGTGTACTCGTCGCCGTCCTGGCCGGTCACCTTGATGGTCTTGTCCGGCTCCCAGTCGCCGAGTACGAAGCGGTGCGAGATGATCCGACTGCCCGGCTTCAACTGCTTCTCCAGGATCGGCCGCAGCAGGTTGTTGAACTCGTTGCCCATGTACAGCAGCACCACCGTCGCCTCGCTGTAGTCGCGGTCCTTGAGCGCGTCGCCCTCGATGATGGTGATCTTGTCGGCCAGCCCGGCCTTCTTGACGTTCTCCTTCGCCTCCTCGGCCTTCTTCGGGTCGAGTTCGATGCCGACGCCCTTCTTCGCGCCCTTCTTCACGGCCGCGATGAGCATCCGGCCGTCGCCCGGACCCGGCTCGTAGGCGATGTCGTCCTTGCCCACCTTGCCCAGCTTCATCATCTCATCGACGATGTCGTCCGGCGTCGGCACCCAGCGGATGACCGCCTTGTCCGGGTTCTTCGGGTCGGCCTTCGTCAGGTCCACCGTCAGGTCTTCGCCGCCCTTGAACTCGACCTTGTTCTTGGTGCGGGTGAGGACGGTGTAGTTGTTCGGCCGCCACGTCACGCTGAAGTCGTACTCGTACGGCTTGCCGACCTCGATGTCCGGCGTCTCGAACTCGCGGACGGTCGGGTTGTCCTTCGGGACGGCGGTCTTCTTGCCCTCGATGGTCAGTTCCGCGTCGTCCTGCGGGACGGTGATCTTGATCTTGGTCTTGCCCAGCTTCTTCGCGTCCTTCTTGTCGTCGGCCTTCTTCTCGTCCTTCTTGTCCTGCGCGCGGACCGTCAGCACGGTCAGCGACGCGGTCAGGGAGAAGGCGAGCAGGGCCAGCGCGAACGCGCGGGCGGTGCGGGGTGTGATCATCGGCGCTCCTCGGACTCGGCGAATGTGTTCGGTTGCTCGGCGTGCGACAGTTTCACCGAGACGAACTACGCACGCAAGCCCCCGGCGGCAACATATTCCGCCGCTGCCGGTTACCGACGGCGCGGCGGGACGCGAACATTTTCCTCGATTGCAGTTGAACTCTGTTTTACCACTGCTACATTCATTGCTACGCTTTCATTCCTTGTCAGTTAAGGGCTTCGCCATGTCGTCTCGTCGCGGATTCACGCTGATCGAGTTGCTGGTGGTAATTGCGATCATCGCCATCCTGATCGGGCTTCTGTTGCCGGCTGTCCAGAAGGTCCGCGAGGCCGCGGCGCGGCTGAAGTGCAAGAACAACATGAAGCAGATCGGGCTGGCGCTGCACAGCTACCACGACCGCAACGACCGGTTGCCGCCGGGCTACCAAACGACCGTCAACGCGGCCGGGGTCGAAACCGGGCCGGGGTGGGGGTGGGCCACGTTCCTGCTCGACGACCTCGAACAGAACAACCTGCGCCGTCAGATTGATGTGGCCGTCGGGATCAACGCGGCGCAGCACGCGACCCCGCGCGTTCAACCGCTGAAGGTGTTCCTGTGCCCGTCGGACCAGGAGATTGGCACGTTTTCGATCACCGGCACCAATGCGACCGTGGCACACGCCAACTACGTCGCGGTGTTCGGCACCAACGAGCCGGAGGACAACCCGGCGGCCGGCAACGGTACGTTCTTCCGCAACAGCCGCGTCCGGTTCGGCGACATTACCGACGGCCTGAGCAACACCTATGTGGTGGGCGAGCGGAGCAGCGACATCGCGCTGGCGACGTGGACCGCGGCCCCGCCCAACGGGGTGGTCCCGCTCCGCCGCGACCCGACCGAGACGGAGGGGCATTTCTTCCTGGTGCTCGGCCGCGGCGACCACCAGCCGAACGCCCCAGAGTCGCACATCGACGACTTCTACAGCCGGCATGCGCAGGGGCTGAACTGCCTGTTCGGCGACGGTTCGGTTCACAGCGTCGGTAACAGCGTCAACCCGGCGGTGTGGGCCGGCATCCAGACGCGCAACGCGGGCGAGGTTATTACGCCGAACTTCTAAACGGCTTGCCGGGCGGTGAGGCGCTGGCCAACATGCTTGTGGCACAGGCTTTCCAGCCTGTGCGCGCCAAAGCTCAGCGGCACAGGCTGGAAAGCCTGTGCCACAAGCACCAAACCCGCCTCACTTCCCCTTCGGCGGCAGCAGGTTCATGGCCGCGAGGCTCATCGTCCGCACGCCGGTGCGGATGCTCGGCTCGGGCAGCGGGGCGTATGCGTCGGTGTGCATCCCCGGCAGCGCCGGGGCGCCCGGCTTCTGCGCCGCGTCGTACTTCTCCTTGGACACGGTGCCCAGGAAGTACATGAAGATCGGCGTCTTGCCCTCGGAGAAGCGGCCGAAGTCCTCCGCCCCCATCACCGGCTTCCGCGACCGGACGTTGTCCGCGCCCAAGATCTCGCCGAAGACCGCCCCGCACTTGCGGGCGAGCGGCACGTCGTTGTAAGTCGCCGGCGTGAACTCATCGAGGCTCACCTTCACCTCCGGCGGCGGCGCGTTCGCGCCGAGCGCCGCGGCCTTCGCGATGCGGTCGATCGCCTTCAGGACGCGGTCGCGGGTCGCGTTGGTCGTCGTTCGCACCGTCAACTGAAGCTTTACTTCGTTCGGGATGATGTTGTGCTTGGTCCCGCCGTGGATCGAGCCGACCGTCACCACCACCGGGTCGAGCGGGTCGGTCTCGCGGCTCACGATTGTCTGAAAGTCGAGGATCATGCGCGCCGCAAGCACGATGGGGTCGATCGTGACGTGCGGGGCCGCGCCGTGCCCGCCCTTGCCTTTCACGAGGATGTCCACGGTGTCGGAGTTGGCGAGCGCCAGCCCCTCGCTGTAACTGATGACGCCGGCCGGGGTGAGCGGGTCGGAGTGCAGCGCGAGCGCGTAGTCCGGCTTCGGGAACTTAGTGTACAGGCCGTCGTCGAGCATCTTCTTGGCCCCGGCGACGATCTCCTCCGCCGGTTGCGCGACGAACACCAGCGTTCCGCTCCACTTGTCCTTGAGCGACGCGAGTACGCGGGCGGTGCCGACCCACGATGCCATGTGAATGTCGTGGCCGCACGCGTGCATCACGCCGACCTCGACGCCGTCGCGGTTCTTCACGCGGACCTTGCTCGCATACGGCAACCCGGTTTGCTCGATGATCGGGAGGCCGTCCATGTCCGTGCGGACGAGTACGACCGGCCCGGGGCCGTTCTTGAGCACCGCGACCACCCCGTTGCCGCCGACCTTCTCCGTGACCTCATACCCGGCCTTGCGCGCCTCGTCCGCAAGGCGATTCGGCGTATTCACTTCCATCAGCGACAGTTCCGGGTTGGCGTGGATGTGCTGGTAGAGCGCGACGAGATCGGCGATTTCGCCGTCCAGTTTCTTGTCCACGACCGCGAGGTGCTCCTTCACCCACCCGGCGGGCGGCGCAGGCACTTTGGCGTCGGGCGCGGGCGGTTGCGGGATCGCGGGGCTGCGTTCCGCACCCGACAGGAAGAGTGCGCAAGTGAAAACGGCGACAAGGGGTAACCGGCGGACTTGCATGGTCGGCCTTTCAGGACGAGGCGGCGGATTTTTTTGCGAATCTGGAGAATCGGCACAGAATTCGGCCAATGTTGTCACTTTGCGGGCGTACAGTAGTGTAGGACGTTTCGGCTAACTGTCTCTCCAGGAGCAACATCGTGCCTGCCAAGACGCTGACGGTACAGCAGCGCAAGTCGATTTTCCACGCGCTGGTCGAAGTTCAGGACAGCCGGACGCACAGCGTGCCGGAGTCGAAGAAGGAGATCGCCACCCGCTTCCACATCACCAAGGAGCAGGTGGAGTTGATCGAGCGGGAAGGGCTGGCGAAGGACTGGCCGCCGCTGGCGTGACGAGGTGAAGAGTTTTATCCGCAGATTTCGCAGATAAACACAGATTAAAAGGACGAAGAAGAGTCGAGATCGACCTCTTTTGTTTTCAAATCTGTGTTTATCTGCGAAATCTGCGGATAAAACTCTTCGGCTTTCAAGCGCCAACACTCTGGGGGAGTGCCGGCGGCGCCGATCCGAACACGAGCGACAGGTTGATGGGTGTCAGCACTTCGGCCGGCGGCCCCTGACACTGGATCGCGCCGCCGCGAAGGCACAGCACGTCGTGCGCGAACTCGCGCACCATGTTCAGGTCGTGCGACACGAGCAGAACCGTCACGCCGGTGTCGCGGTTGATGCCGGCGATTAGCTCGTAGAACTTCGCCTGGTCGCGGAAGTCGATCCCGGCCGCCGGTTCGTCAAGCAACAGCAACTCCGGGTGCGGTTCCAGCGCCAGAGCGAGCAGCACGCGCTGGAGTTGCCCGCCGGACAGCCCCTCGACCGGCACGTTATACACTTCGGGCACGCCGACCCGCTCCAACATCGCCATGCTCTTTTCGCGCGTCCGCTTCGAGATGCCGAAAAACAGCGGCCGGCTGGAGAGCGTCAGCGCGAGGAAGTCGGCGACGGTGAGCGGCAGGCGGGCGTCGAGCGTCAGCCGCTGCGGCACGTACCCGATCGCCTCCGGGTACGGCTGCGAGTGGTCGTGCCCACAGTGGAACTGAATCGTCCCGGTGTGCGGGTACTCGTTGACGAGGGCGCGCAACAGCGTCGTCTTGCCGGACCCGTTCAGCCCGACGAGCGCGGTGGTCTGCCCGCGGCCGATCCCGGCGGTCAGCCCGCGCAGGATCGGCTTGCCGCCGAGTTCGACGCGCACGTCGCGGAGCGACACGAGCGGCTTGACGATAGTTGGGAGGGCGATCATTCGAGGGCCGCCGCCAGAGCGTCGATGTTCGCCCGCATCCGCTTCTCGTACCAGTCGAGGGTGAGGTCGGCAGGCTTGACGGTTTCGAGGGTGTCGATCTCGACCAGCACCGGGTTCTTGACGCCCTTGTTCGCCAGTTCCTTGCGCAGCGTCTCGCCGCTGGTGCTGGTGGCGTACTGCGGCTCGACCGCGATGACGCGGGTCGGCTTGTTGTCGTCGGCGCAGATGCGGATGAGCTTCTTCATCTGCTTCTCGTCCGGCTCCTGGCCCGCCTTCTGGGTCAGGACGCCGCGGATTTCCAGGCCGTAGCACTTTTCGAAGTACGCGAGGGAGTCGTGGAACGACACCAGACGGTTGTCCTTCTTGCCCTTGAACTTCTCGACCCCATACGTTTTCAGGTCTTGAAGCTTCTTGACGTAGGCGGCGGCGCGCCCGTCGTAGCCGGCGGCGCGGGCCGGGTCGCGCTCCTTGAAGGTGTCGCGTACCTTGTTGACCATGAGGATCGCAAGGTCCGGGCTGAGCCAGACGTGCGGGTCGTCGCCGTGCTGGTGGTCGGGGCCGTGGTGGGCGTGTTCGCAGTGCCCCTCGCACCGCTTGTCCTTCGGCACCGCCTCGCCAAGCTTGACGAGGCTCAGGTTGGCGTTGCCAGACCCGGTCTTGATCTTGTCGGCCTTGTCGTCGTCTAGTTCAAGCCCGACGAGGAACAGGAGGTCGGCTTTGGACACGAGCCGGGCGTCCTTCTCGGTCGGGTCGAAGTCGTGCGGCCCGGTGGTGGTCATCACGTTCTTGACGGTCGCGTCGTCGCCGGCGACGTTGGCCGCGAAGCAGTAGAGCGGCGCGAACGACGTCGCGACCTTCGGCCCCGGCTTGTCCGGCCAGTCGGAATCGGCGGTCGGCTTGCCGCCGCAGCCGACGAGCGCCACCGCCAGCACCGCCGCGCCGCCGGCCAGCGCCGCGGCCCTCACCCACAGTCGATCGCGTGACACGACACCACCCCCGCGGCAAGGGATAACTTTGTAATACCGCGGTCATTTTATACGCAACGCGGCACGAAGACAAGAGATTCGAGTCCGAAGTGGTTCACAACGCCGCCCTCGGCCCCGCTTCAGCCGTTTTGCCACCACGCCGGCGTTTGCGGCATCAGGTCGCGGGCGGTAGCGTCTTCGATTGAGAGCGCCGGCAGCGGTTCGAGGTCGGGCACCGAGAGCCGGTTTACGACCGCCTGGCGGTAGACGATGAAGCCGAGTTCGCGGCCGTCGAGGAGCCAGTAGTCGGTGGCGAGTTTCTGGAACCGGGCCGGGCCGTCGAATCCGAACCGGGCGGCGTAGTGGGCGTGTTTCTCGCGGTAGATGAACAGAACCGCGTCGCCGTACCACTCCAGGAACTTCGTGTCGCAGCCGAAGTACGGGTTGTACGTGTGCGGCTCCCACGTGACGACGTGCCCGTCGGCGCGGCGCAGGTGGAGGTGGTAGTGAATGTCGTGGAAGTGCCCCTCCCACTTCGAGCGCGATTCCAGGTACGCCACCGCGCCAGTGCGAGGGTTCGTCGCAGCGGCTTCGACCGTCAGCGTGAAGCCCCTGTCGTCGGTGCGTTGCGTCGGCCGACCGCGGACCCGGGCGACCTCTTCGATGTGCCGGTCGAAGTCCGGTTCGTCGTCCGGCGTGGCCCGTAACCCGCCGACGGTGGCGCACCACCACCTCGGCAGGCGCTGCTGGAGGGCGAGCAGTTGCGTGCGCACCGCCACGCGATCCGCGCCCGGCGGCAGTTCGGCGGCGCGCACCGCGAGGCGCACGTATTCGGCCTCGTCGGCCCGGTCGCGCTCGGCGAGCCAGTCGGCGTACACGCGGCGCGCGGTGCGGTCGTCCGGGTCGGCGGTGAGGGCGTGGAGGAAGGGTTCGTCGTCGCGCATGCCGCGATCATAGCCGACGCGGCGCGAAAACGCGCGGCCCGCGCCTCAGAAAAGGCGCGGGCCGCGGTCGAACGTCACTCGGTCGGGGTCAACAGTTGCAGGACGCGGCGTCGGACTTCCAGTTCTTCATCGCGTCCAGGTGGTTGCAGTTGAGGTGAACGTGCTGGTCCACGCGCTGAACCATCGACGCCGGGAGGAAGTGGTGCTGGCCGTCGGTGCTGTTGCGGGTCAGCTTGATCGCCCCGCCCTCGACGTGATCCACCACGCCGACCTTGGTGCCGCACGAGGCGATCACTTCCATGTGCTCGCGGACGCCGGACAGGTCGGTGGTGCCCTTCAGCCCGGTCTTCTCCTTCACCCAGTCGGCCGCCTGCGACACGCCCTCGGCCACCTTCTTACCGGCGTCGTTGATCTGGTCTTTCAGGTTGTGAGACATGACATCCTCCACGTCAGAAGGGCGACATTGCGACGGCCGGGGCCGCCGCGGACGTGTAAGGATTATGCAACCGCTGTGCCGCTACCGCTTGAGCTTGTCGGCGAACACCGCCCGCAGCTTGTCCACCTTCGGCCCGATGACGACGCGGCAATAGCCCTGTCGCGGGTTGTTGGCGTAGTAGTTCTGGTGGTCCTCGGTGGCGCGGAAGAACTCCTTGTACGGGCTAATTTCCGTGACGAGCGGGCTGCGGAACACGCCCGCGTCGTCGATCTGCTGCTTGTACGCGGTCGCCAACTGCTTCTGCCGCTCGTTGTGGTAGAAGATGGCGGAGCGGTATTGCGGGCCGCGGTCGTTGCCCTGGCGGTTGAGCGTGGTCGGGTCGTGCGCCCGCCAGAACACTTCGAGCAACTCCGCGTACGAGATCACTTTCGGGTCGAAGGTGACCTGCACGACTTCCGCGTGCCCGGTGAGGCCGGTACACACCGCCTCGTACGACGGGTTCGCGACGTGCCCGCCGCTGTACCCGGACTCGACCTTGCTCACACCCTTCATCATCTGGAAGGCGGCTTCGGTACACCAGAAGCACCCGCCGCCGAAGGTGGCGAGTTCGGTGTCGCCGGCGGGCGGTTCGGGGCCGAGGTTGGCGGTGTCGAGGGCGGGGAGATGTTCCGGCATGTCGGACTCCGAGTGGCCGAACAGGAGGAGCGCGAGCAGCAACCCGCACGCGGCGACGGCGAGCAGTACAAGGGCGGTCTTCACACCGATCCTCCGAGGGTTGGCCCATTATTCGCGCCACCCGCGGCCGAAGGCAACTCGCTCACCTCAAATGCCGGGCCGATCGGACTGCGACAGGCGCTCGCCGGGTCACTTGGGAGTGAGGAATTCGTGCATCCCCAATCCCATCGCCGTCGCGCAGGCGGCGCTGAGCAGCAGCACGACCAGCCCGACGACACGGGTGGCCTTCAACTGCCACCACATGAACAGACCGCTGACGCCCCAGAACACCATTACGAACGCCATCGCGTCCACGATGACGGCCCAAAACCACTTGGCGTTCTGCCCGCCGGGGTAGCCGTGGGCGAGGTGCAGGCGGGTGAGGAAGCGGCGGGTGGACATCTCCTCCGGCGGCGGGGCGCTGTCGGCCGACGCCCCGCTCACCGCCCCGGTCAGCGCGTTGTAGGTCACACGCCAGGTTTTCACGCCGTCCGACATTAGGAAGCTCAAATCCGGCACACTGGTGACGGTCACGTCGCCGCCGGGGAAGCCGGTGCGCTCCAGCACGGTCGGCGTCGCAGCCTTCACGCGATCGTGCAGCGGGTCGGGCAAGGTGAGCGCGTTACTCGGGGCGGGCGTGGGCGTGTCGGCCTTCGGCGCGTGCCGCTCGTGCCGCACCGGCCCCTTGGCCGCCGGCGCGGCCTTGGCGTTCGTCCCGCCGAGCGTGAACGGCGCCTTCTCCTCGGCCTTCGGCGGTGCCGGCGTGGGCCGCGAGCGCACCGTGCCGGCCGGGTTGTTGACGTCGAACAGGACGCTCACTTCCGTCTCGCCGGCCTTCACCGTGGCGAACGCGAACTCGCGCAGGTACTTCGCCTTCTCAGGTTCGACGAGCGTGTATTTGGCCCCGTCCGCCCCCCGCTCGTTCAACCCGGCGACGACCTGTTCGGCCACGGCCGCCGGCTTCGGAACGGCTTCCATCGGCGTGCCGGCCAGTTCCGCCGCGCCGAACGACGCGGTCGGCTGGTCGCTGAACGCGGTCGGGTGGTTGAACAGGAACCCGGTGGCCCCGTACAGCACCGCCCACGGCAGCAGAAACAGCCCGAAGTACAGGTGCGCCCGCCGCACGAGATGCATGGCCCGCTTGCGCAGCGGGCGGCGGTACGGCTGCGGCGTCGGGGCGGGCGGTTGCTCCGGCGCGGTCGGCGGCGGTTCGGCAATGCTCATGGGCTTCTCGGGTCAGGTGGGTCAGAAGTCGTTCGCGATCACCTCGCCGCCGGCCCGGGTGCCGAGGGCGCGCCAGGTGCCGACCGGGGTCGAGTTGCGGACGAACCGCACGCTCCCGTCCATCAGGGCGACGTTCACCCCGCCGCTGTGGAAGCTGCGGCTGGTGACCGCCGCGTAGGTGTCGCCGACATTCGACTCGGTCGCGCTGACGAAATCGACGTCGTACGTCGTCCCGCCGCTGGTGTACGCGACGACGGTGTTCGGCGGGAACGCGGTGGTGAACCCGGTCTCGTGGACCTTGCCGTCCACCCACTCGACGTGGGTGTTGCGGGCCGGGTCGAACGCGGCCAGCCCCAAACCGAACCCGGTCGCGATGTCGGCCGCGGACGCCGGCGGGGCCAGCCCGGGCGCGGTCGCGGTGGTCGAACTGCCGCCGGTCCGCGGGGTGAACGCCTTTACCTCGGCGACCGCGAGCGTGTTGCTCAGCCCGTCCGCGAAGTCGCCCGGGCGGAACCCGCGGTTGGGCGCGAACGCCCCGTCGCCCACCTGCATCCCGGTCGCCTTCTGCGTCAGCACCGCCCACGTGCCCTGGTTGCCGGCGTAGTTGATGATCCAGTGCTTGTTCCCGTACGTCGGGTCGGTGCCGAACCCCTTGTCGTTCACCTCCGACGGGCACACGTAGGTGCCGACCCGCTTCGACGAAACGCCGGTCTGGACGTTATAGCCCTGGGTGAAGTCGATCCCGCGGAACAGGTTCTCCTGTTCGATGTACGGCAGGATGCGGGCCATGCCCGACCACGCGTTGACGGTCGTGACGGTACTGCCGTTGTAGGCGTAGTTGCCGTTGGGCGGCAGCCCGTTGTTCGAATCCATGTACCCGTGCAGCGCGAGGCCGATCTGCTTGAGGTTGTTGGCGCACCGGATCCGCGCCGCGGCCTCGCGGACCTTCTGCACGGCCGGGAGCAACAGCCCGATGAGGATCGCGATGATCGCGATCACGACGAGCAACTCGATAAGGGTGAAACCATTCTTGCGGCGCATGGAAACCTTCTGAGAGGAGAGTGAGGCGGGGGCGGCCCGCCCGCGGTGAGCGGGCCGCGGTTTTTGGGTGTGGGCGCGGTCAGCGGTCGGCGGTCACCTTCTCCGGCTTGCCGAACGGGATGACTTCGAGCGAGTCGGCGTTCCCGGTCACCCCGGTCGCGCCGCCGAGCAGGACGACGCGGTCGGCGCCGAGCGGGATCAACCGGGCGACCATCCGCTTTGTGGCCGCGTCGCCGACCTTCTCCCACCCGTCGCCCTTCTCGGTGAGGCGGTACACCGGGCCGGCGGACGTGTTCACTACGACCCGACCGCCGACGGCGCACGCGGTCGGCGAGAAGGCGTTGCGGTCGCTGCCGGGCAGGTCCGGGCCTTCGCTCCACTTGCCGGTGGCGACGTCGAGCACGTCCACGCGCCGCTCGGCCCCTTCGAGGCCCAGCCCGCCGATCGCGTACACCTTCGTGCCGACCGCGACCGCGGTCAGCGCCCGCCGCTTGAACGGCTGCGGGATCTCCTTCCACTCGGGCTTCGCGGCCGCGAGGTCGAGAACCAGGGCGGTGTTCGGCCACTCGGGCTTCTCGCCCTTGCCCTTCATCTGCCACCCGCCGACGATCACGAGCTTGTCACCGGCGGTGACGAGGTCGTGCGACGACCGCGGCGCGGGCAGCGGCGGGAGGCTCTCCCACTTGCCGCTCGCGGGGTCGAACCGGGCGACGTCGGCGAGCGAGTGGTTGTCCGACGGCTCGCCGGCCTTGTTCTTCGGCTGCATCCCGCCGGCCCGGTAGATCAGGCCCTTGTGGGCGGTCAGGTTGAGGCCCTGCGCGATCGGCCCGCCGGGCAGTGGCTCCCACTTGGTGCCGCCGTCGAGCTTGAGCCGGTGGAACGTGCCCATCACGTCGTCGGTCGAGTACGTGTGCGTCTTGCCGGCGTGCCCGCCGTACAGGTACAGGTAGCCGTCGGTCTCGACCGCGCCGAAGCTCGACACGGCCTTGGGCATGGCGGGCAGTTGCGGTCCGGCCGCCAGCGCCGGCACCGCGACAAGCAGCAGACACGCGGGCGCGAATCGGGTGAGCATGTCGGGGTTCCTTGTGGTGGTTCGTCGGTTCGTGGGTGCGGTCTACGGCAGTGTTACCACTTCCCCGCCGTTGCGGGTGCCGAGGCCGGCGAACGTGACCGGGTCGATGCCGTCGCGGAGGAACTGGGCCGAGCCGTCGGCCATGACGAAGTACGCCCCGCCGGTGTGCTCGCTGCGGAACGTGCCGAAGTTCGCGCCGGCGTAGCCGCCGTCCCGCTTGTTCAGCCCGCCGTTGGTGCCGGTCCAGTTGTAGAAGTACCCGTACGCCCACACCGGGCCGCTGGTCGACGGCGTGCCGGCCGGCTTGAAGTCGCACTCGCCGGCCAGGAAGGTGTTCGAGGTGCCGTCGCCGATGTCGGTCATCCGCACCGGGCTGTTGCCGGCCACGTCCCGCTGGCTCGGATCGACCGCGTACGACTTGTTGCGGATCGGCAGGATCACGCCGTCGCTGGCCCCGGTGGAGTACGGGGCGGCGTAGGTGGCGTCGTAGCACGTCGGGGTGCCGGCGGAGAACACGTAGCTGGACGGGGCACGGGTCTCCGGGGCGGTGCCGAGCGCCCCGCCATTGGCCGCGCTGGGCGGGCTCATCGCCGGACAGGTGTACGTCGGGATGGGCAGCGCCTGGAGGCTCATGTTCGTGTACCCGTCGCCGTCGCTGTCGTCGGTGCTGTTCCGCGGCAGCTTCGGGTTCCACCGCTTGGCGACGTTGTCCTGCTCCAAGTACGGCAGCAGCAGAATCCACCCGCTGACGTAGCTGGCGGTGCTCTCGCCGGGTTGGAAGTAGCTGACCGCGTACGGGAACCGCCCGTTGCTGTCGTGGTAGTTGTGAGCGGCGAGCCCGATCTGCTTCATGTTGTTGGCGCACTTGATCCGCGCCGCGGCGGCCCGCACCTTCTGCACGGCGGGCAGCAAGAGTCCGATCAGAATGGCGATGATCGCGATGACGACCAGCAGTTCGATGAGCGTGAAGCCGTACCGGCCCCTCTTGGCGCGCATGGGAAGCTCCTGAATCCGGGTGTGTGAACCGGGAAGCAAAGGAGCCGCGTTGCGACGGTGGGTGAGCTGGTTCGGCAGGTCGGACGGTGCCGAACAGCGTTCCGTTACGGTGGCGGAGCAGGCTCGTCGGCGTCCCGCTGCCGCGACGGTCACGGCAGCAGGACGCCAGTCCTTGTTGAGACAAATTCTCAACAAGATGACTTTACATTACGCTGTGATTGAGTACTGTCAATACTCCAGGGAGAAAAAATCGCACTCAGCTACTGCGACTTCTTCGGAAGTCTGCTCGCGACGTGCGGGCGTGTGGTGAAACCGCGTCTCAGTAGTGAGCGAGTACGGCGATGAGCGACATCGAGACCGAGACCGAAGACGGCCGCGACGAGGTGCCGCCCGGCGAGGCGGCGCGGGTGCTGAAGGCGGACGAGCTGTTCGCCGGCAAGCGGGAGGTGTGGATCGAACTCGACGGGGTGCGGTATCGGCTACGGATCACCCGCCGGGGCAAGCTGATCTTGCAGAAGTAGGAAGATCTCACGCAAAGCCGCAAAGGCGCGAAGAAGACAGGAGAAAGCGAGCAAAGGTTGAAGGCGAGTTTTCTCCTGTCTTCTTCGCGCCTTTGCGGCTTTGCGTGAGATCTTCCTACTTCTTCTTCGCCGTGACGACCCGCGGGTGGCCGCCGACGTCCTTGAGCGTCGCTCCGACCTCCAGTTCCGGGCGCTCGCTCAACAGCCCGCGAACGGCATCGGCCTGCGTGTAGCCCACTTCGAGCAGAAGTGACGCGCCGGATTTCAGAAACGGCCCCACACCAACGGCGATGCGGCGGTAAAAAGCGAGGCCGTCCGGGCCGCCGTCGAGGGCCATTCGCGGTTCGTGGTCGCGCACGTCGGCGGCGAGCGACGCGAACTCGCCTTGAGCGATATATGGCGGGTTGCAGGCAATCAGGTCGAAGGTCGCGCCGGGCGGCAGCGGGGCGAACAGGTCGCCTTGGAGGAACGTCATCCGGTCCGCGACGCCGTTTTTGGCGGCGTTCTTCTGCGCCACGGCCAGCGCGTCGGGCGACAGGTCGGTCGCGGTGACGTGGGCGTCCTTCTTCTTGTGGGCGAGGCTCACTGCGATGCACCCGGACCCGGTGCCGATGTCGAGGACGTCGGGCGCGGCGAACGGCTTGAGGCGGTTGAGGGCTTCGAGGACGAGCGTTTCGGTGTCCGGTCGCGGGATGAGCACCGCCGGATCGACGTCGAAGGTGAGCATGTAGAAGGCGCGGGAGCCGACGAGGTACGCGACCGGCCAGCCGGCGACGCGGCGGTTGATCAGTTCCTTGAACTTCGCCCGCTCGGCGTCGGTCGGCTGGTCGTCGAACCGCGCCAGGAGTTCGATCCGCGGGCATTCGAGGACGTGGGACAGCAGCAACTCGGCTTCGCGTTTGCCTTCGTCGAACCCCTTCGATTTGAGGTAGTCGGTCGTCCAGGCGAGCAGCTTCCTGATCGTCCAGACGGTCGGCTGCGGTGCCGGTTGCATGCGTCCGTTCTCGGTTAGCGGGGGCGGCTTGAGGTGGTATTATCGCGGGAGTGCCGCCGCGCCGAAAGGCGGGTTTGCGGGCGAGGAGTACCGATGTGCGACCCTGACGCTGTTCGCGACCGCATCCGAGAGGCAATCAACGTAACCAAGTTTTACCCCGCGCCGCCGCGCCCGCTGTTCGACGCTCGCGGGCACCGGGAACTCGTCCCGATGGGCGAACTGATCACCGACGCCGAGCAGCGGTTGGGGGTGCCGTTCCCGCCGTGGCTGCGGGCGGTGTACGAGTGCTGCAACGGGTTCGCAACGTACACCGGCGAATGCATCCTTTACCCGCTCCACGGCTCCGAGGGCGTGACCGAGTTCAACCTGTTCCTCCGCGAGCAAGAATGGCGGCCGTCGTGGATCGGACGGGCGATCGTGTTCGGGTATGTGGGCGGGAGCGGGTCGCTCACGACGCACACGGTCGCGCTCGACGGCGAATTGGTCGAATGGTGTTACAACCACGGCGACGACGTGGAGCGAACCAGCCCCGACCTGTTCGCGGTATGGCGACGAGTCCAGAGCGATTGGGACTCGGTTCACGCGGGACTCGATAACTGAGCGGCGCGGCGGCCTCATCCCGCTTGGGCGGACAGCTTTTCCTTCCTCACGTGGTCGCGCATCGGCTGGATCATCTGGTCGAGGTCGCCGGCCATGATCGCGTCGAGCTTGTACGCGGTGAACTCGATCCGGTGGTCGGTGCAGCGGTTCTGCGGGTAGTTGTACGTCCGGATGCGGGCGTTCCGGTCGCCGGTGCCGATCAGCGACTTCCGCATGTCGGACCGCTCGCGGTGCAACTTCTCCTGCTGCCGCTCGAACAGCCGCGACCGTAGGATACGCATCGCCTGCTCGTAGTTCTTGCCCTGGCTGCGGCCGTCCTGGCACTTCACTTCCATCTCGTCGGGCGTACCCTTGCGATACCAGATGCGGACGGCGCTTTCCGTCTTGTTGACGTGCTGCCCGCCGGCCCCGCCGGCCCGCATCCGCTCCCACTCGATGTCCGCGGCCTCGTTGATCGAGACCTGCGCCTCTTCCGGCTCCGGCATCACCGCGACCGTCGCCGCGGAGGTGTGGATGCGGCCCTGCGTCTCCGTCGCCGGGACGCGCTGGACGCGGTGCCCGCCGCTCTCGTAGCGGAGGAACTGGTACACGTCGTCGCCGGAGATGCCGAAGCTGATTTCCTTGAACCCGCCGGCCTCGCCCGGGCTGGCCTCCAACTCCTCGATCCGCCACCCCCTCGTACGGGCGTAGCGGGTGTACATTTCGTAGAGGTTGCCGGCGAAGATCGCGGCCTCGTCCCCCCCGGTCCCGGCGCGGATTTCGACAATCAGCTTCGAGAAGTCTTCCGACGGGTCGATCAGAAGGGCGTCTTCGATCTTGGTATGTAGCGCGTCGCGCTTGGGGCGCAAATCCGCGAGTTCTTCGGCCGCCATCGGCGCCATGTCGGGGTCGGCGGCCATCGCTTCGGCCTCGGCGATGGCCGCGCAGAGCCGCTTGTACTCGATGTACGGCTCGACCTGTTTGGCGAGCGCCCCACGCTCTTTGGCGATGGCCCCGGAGCGGTGCGGGTCGGCCGCGATGGCGGGGTCGTAGAGTTGCTGTTCCAGCTCGCGGTACCGCGCGAGCTTCGGTTCCATGGCGGGAAACATGGGTCGTGTTTGGTTTTTGGGTGTTGGGTGTTTTGTGAAGACGCACCGCCACGGCCGCGGTCGCTAAAGCGGGCCGAGATCGTAGGCGGCGCGGACTCGCGAAACGGCGCTCATGTGAGTCTCTTCCAAAACACCAAAAACCAAAGACGAAACACTACTTCTTGGCTTCCGGCTTCTTCTCATCCTTCTTCGCGCCGCCGTAGCCGGTCTTCTTGTACTTGTCGTTGAACTTCTGGACGCGGCCGGTGGTGTCCAGCAGCTTCATCTTGCCCGTGAAGAACGGGTGACTGGCGCTGGAGATTTCCAGCTTGTACAGCGGGTACTCGTTGCCGTCTTCCCACTTGATGGTGTCGTCGGTATCGACGCACGACTGGGTCAGGAAGGCGAAGTTGGCCGCCGAGTCCTGAAACACGACCGGCCGGTAGTTCGGGTGAATGCCCTTCTTCATTGCCTCGCTCCAAATGTAACAGCTAGGCAAGTTATCGTAGGGGCCGGGCGGCGGCGCGACAACCGCTCACGCCATTTCCACGCACAACAGAGTAAAGTCGTCCGGGTGGCGAACCTGTTGGAGCAGGTCGCGGCCGACCGCGTCGGCGAACTCGCGCCCGCTCAGCGCGCGGTGCCGCGCCGCGGCGGTCAGAATGTGGTCGCTGCCGACCGGGGCGGGGTCGCCGTCGGGTCGCGTGCCGTCGGTGCCAATCAGCAACCGGTCTCCCGACACAAGTGTTGTGCCGGTCGTCGGATAGGTCGTGTCCGCGGTGCCGAGAAACGGCCCCGGCGTGTGCAGAACGCGCGGTTCGCCGCTCGCGGGGACGTGAACCGCCGCCGGCAGCCCGGCTCGGGCGAGCGAAACCGCCCCGGTGTATGTGTCGATCGTGCCCGCGAGCAACGAAACAGGCGGCAGGTCGTCCGCGCCGAGTCCGAGCAGCGCCCGGTTCATCGCGGTCAGCGCTTCGCCGGGGTCGACCGTCGTCGTTCCGGCGAACTGCTGAACGAACAGCCCGAGCAACCCGGGCGCGTCGCCGACGACAAACCCGGCGCGCGTCTCGTCGATGCGGCGGGCGTCGGCGAACTCGGCCCCGCTTCGCGCTCGCGGCCGGTGGACGGCGTAAAACCGCACCGCGCCGACGTCCGGGAGCGGTTTCGCTGAGAGTGCGATGCGGACGCGGCGCGTCAGGTCGTGCTCGCGATCGAGTTGGGCCAGCGCCTTCTGTAACTGCTCGCCGAGCAATCGCGCCTCGTTCGCGCGGACGGCCGAACGTGCCGCCATCGACTGCGAACGAGCCAGCGCCCGCAGTTGGGCGGCCAGCACCGCCGGCTCGACCGGGCGCGGCAGCGCCGCGTCGGCCCCGGCGTCCAGGCCGGTCGCCGCGTGCCCCGGCGGGCACAGCCACAGCACCGGGACGTGCCGCTCGCCGAGTTCGGCCCGCCACCGGCGGGTCTGGGCGGCCGCCGCGCCGGGCGACTCGCCCACGACCAGCACCGCGACCGCGACCGGCGCGAAATCGACCGCCGGCGCGGCCCCGGTGCGGTGGTCGATGACGGCGAACCCCGCCGCCACGACGTGCCGGCGGACATCTTCATTCAGTGGCGCAGGTGGTACGCTCAGCAGGACGGCGGACATTCGTGTTTGGTGTTCGGTGTTTCGTGTTTAGTATTGAGGATATCGCCCTTCTCGCTCACGCCCGGTGTGCGGACACGGCACCACACTAAACACCGAACACCAAACACGAAATACCAACCGCGATGCCCATCCAGATGGAATTGCGCCGGATCATCATCAGCGAGCTGGACCCGCACCAGATCGTGATCCTGAAGGAGGTCGAGGGCGAGCGGAACTTCCCGATCGTCATCGGCATCTTCGAGGCCACCAGCATCGACCGCCGGGTGCGCGGCGAGGCGTCCCCGCGGCCGCTCACTCACGACCTCATCATTTCCGTGGTCGATCAGATGGGCGGCGAGATTCAGGACGTCGTCATCAGCGACCTGAAGGACCACACGTACTACGCCAAGCTGCGGGTCCGCAAGGACGGCGAGCTGACCGAGGTGGACTGCCGCCCGAGCGACGCGATCGCGGTCGCGGTGGCCAGCCGGGTGCCCATCTACGTGAACGAGGACGTGCTCGGCGAGGCGCTGGAGGAGGACGAGTGAGGAGTGAGGAGAAAAGGTGTAGTGCTCCTCACTCCTCACTCCTCACTGCATTCAGCCGGCCGGCGGGGTGGGCGGCTTGCGGAGGCGGCGGTTCGGGTCCAGCTCGATCACCCCGAACATCTGCTCGTGCCGCGACACCGCCGCCCGCAGCAGCTCGGCCAGCCGCTTGGCGGTGGCGAAGTTCATCACCAGCCGGTGGGTGACCGAGATCGGCTCCGGCCCGTTCGGCGTCATCACCTGCGAGAACTGGCCGACGTCAACGAACACCTCTTCGGCGTTCATGTGCGCCTGGAAGAAGTTCAGGTACACCGACTCCCGCTCGCTCACGTCCACCGGGATCTGCAGTTGCTGGTTCGGCTGCCCGGCCGCCGGCGCGGCCGGGGCCGCGCCGGTCAGCGGAATCTTGTCGTCGGCCATCACACGTCTCCAGATGAGAGGAACGCCCGCGCCGGCGTCCGAGCGCGGCCGCGGATTCGCACAGTATATAGGGGGCGACGTCGAAAGTCGTAAAGTGGAAGGTCGTAAAGTCGAAGACAGGCCCGGTGTCTCGGCCTTCGACTTTACGACCTTCGACTTTACGACTTTACGACTCGCCCGCGACCGATTTTACGACCTTCGACCGGCCTTACTTCGCGTACTTCTTCGGGTCGGCGTTGAACTCGTCGCGGCACCCGGTGCAGCACACGTAGTACGTCTTGCCGTTGTACGTGACCGGCATCGAGGCCGCGCCGCCGCTGACGATGCACTCCGGCTTCTTCGCCCCGCCGGCGACCGCCAACCCCTCCTTCTGCCCGTTCATCACGAACACGTCGCCGAACGGCCCCTTCCCGCCGTCCTGCTTCTCCACCCGCACCTTCAGCTTCTCGCCCTCGGCCAGCGTGTTCATGGTGATCTTCTGCACGTCGCCGCCCTTGTCCTTGCGGGTGACGGTCAGCATGCCCTTGGCGAACGCGCCCTCGAACACCTGCTTGTCGCCGGTCGCCGGGTTGAGCGCCAGCACGTACTTCTTGCCGGCCGGGTCGAAGTTCAGCTCGCCGTCCTTGTAGTACTTGCCCTTGCCGTCGGCGAACGTGACCACCAGCGACGGGGTGCCGTCCTTGAACTTCCAGCCCCAGTTCACCTTCTCCTTCCACGCCTCCGTCTTCCCGCCGACCTTCTGGGTGCCTTCCAGGTTCCAGGTGCCGATGAAGTCCTGAACGACCTGCAGCCCGGCCTTCACCTTCGCCTGGTCTTCCGGCCCGGCCTTCGGCTGGGCGGTGCCGGCGTGGGTCATGAACCCGAGGACCGTCGCGAGGGCGGCGAGCGTCGTGATCCGCTGCAACATGAGAGAACTCCGGTGGGTGGGGCCGAGCGCGGGCGCGGGGGTTAGACGCCGCTCCCGGCGTTCGGGTTCCGCGACTCCCTTAACATCTAAGCTATAAACCCCGCGCCCGCCACCGGGTTTCCGCCCTTCCGCGGCCGCCGCTACGCACCTTGCCCGGGTTCGGCCCGCGTCCGATAATGAACCCGTTTCTACCCCCACGGTTCTCTGGAGCGCGCCCATGACCCGCCGGCTGTTCGTCCCGCTCGCCCTGTTGGGCGTGTGCCTCGTGGTTCTGCCCGCGTGCCGGAAGAAGAAGCCGGCCGAAGACGACGGCGGCGGGGGCGCCGCCGGCCCGGTCGCACCCGGCGCGCCGCCGGCGGTCAGCACCGACTACTTCGTGTTCGCGCGGCTGAACGCCAAGCACATCACCGGCAGCCCGCTGTTCGCCGACACCAAGACCGCGGTGGCCAAGAACGGCGGCACGGCCGACTGGGACAAGATGGAAGACCAGATGAGCCGCGAACTCGGCGTGAAGCCGACCGACGTGGACACCGTCACCGCGGTCGTCACCGACCCGCCGGGCAAGGGGCCGCCGAACTTCGTCGTCATCGTCGAGTCGAGCAAGCCGTTCAACAAGACCGGTGTGTTCGGCATGAAATCGGGCGCGAAGCCGGACGGCCGCGGCTTCTACCGCGCCGACGGCGGGTTGGTCCACTTCCCGACCGACAAGATCGCGGTGCTGGTCAGCGAGCCGCTCGTGGCGAAGTACCTGGACGGGTACGCGAAGGACCGGTCCGGGTGGCCGCTGACCGCCGACCTGACGCGGGCGGCCGGCGACCACACCGCGTTCGCGGTCGTCAACATGCAGAAGCTCCCGCGCGAGGAACTCGGCCCGCAGGAGGTCCGCGAGTTCGGCGCGCTGATCAGCGCCCAGAAGGTGACCGTGACCGCCGACCTGAAGGGCAAGGAAGTGAGCGTCGGGGCGCGGGCGTCGTTCGCCGACCCCGGCACCGCCGCGCAGGCGCGGGACAAGGTGCTGGATTTCGTCAAGCAGGCGGGGAAGGCGGTCGATGAGTTCGCCACCGGGCGGGAACTGGCCGACTTCGCGATGGTGCGGCCGGCGGTGACCGAGGCGCAGCGGACGCTCAAGAACGTGAGCGTCGGGGTGAGCGGCTCGGACGTGACGCTGTCCGGCAGCTACCGGGCGGAGTTCGACGTCGGCCAGATGGTCGCCGAAGCCGTCAAGAAGGTGCAGGCGGCGGCCGGGCGGGTGACCGCGCAGAACAACCTCAAGCAGATCGGGCTGGCGCTGCACAACTACGAGAGCGCGACGGGCCAGTTCCCGATCCACGCGACCGGCATGAACGGGATGCCGCTCCGCAACCCGGCCGACAAGCCGCTGCTGTCGTGGCGGGTTGCCATCCTGTCGTACATCGAGCAGCGGGACCTGTACGAGCAGTTCCGGCTGAACGAGCCGTGGGACAGCGCGTACAACAAGACGCTCATCGCCAAGATGCCGAAGATATACGCCCCGGTGGAGAAGCCCGGCAAGCCGGGGATGACGCACCTGCAGATGATCGTCGGCCCCGGCGGTGTGTCGCCGTTCGGCGGGCGGGTCACGGACTTCACCGACGGGCTGTCGAACACGATCGCGGTGATCGAGACGGCGGACGCGGTCGAGTGGACGAAGCCGGCCGACGTGACGGTGCCGGCGAAGTTCGCCCCGGGCGAGCTAAGGAAGAAGTTCGGCGGCCAGTTCGCCGGCGGGTTCAACGTGTGCATGTGGGACGGCAGCGTGCGGTTCGTCCGCGAGACGGTCAGCGAGAACACGCTCAAGCTGCTGTTCGACCCGCGCGACGGGATGGCGCTCCCGACCGACTGGTAGAGCGGAGTGGCGACGGACGAAGGTCGATGGGAGGCTCACGATGGCGATCATTCCGCCGATCGTTCGTCACATGCTGGTGTGCGACAACGTCGCTCCGAGCACAACGTCGGCAGCAAGCCTGAACGTGCTCGGCGTCGTTCACACCATCCGCGCCAAGCCGGGGCAGGCGTTCCCACTCCGCCACCCCGGCTTGTGTGTCTATCTGATGCTGAGTGGCGGCGTGGGAACGGGCGAGGTTCAGATCCGCGTCGTTGAAGCCGACACCGGAATCGACATCTTCGGCTCGCCCGCGCACCACATCACGTACCCAACCGACCGGCACGAAATAGCCGGGCTCGTTTTTCGCATCACCGGCTGTGTCTTCCCACAGCCCGGGCTATATTGGGTAGAGTTTCACCACGACGGACTCATCGTCCGTCAGGTGTCGGTAGTCGTGAGGGCGCCATGAGCGAAAACACACAACCAACCGGTGACCAGAACCCGCAACCCGAGCGCCGCTACTGGATCGATGAGGACGGAAACGTCCACGGCATCGTCCTCACGACGCGCGTGGATCATTTCACCGAGTTCACCGACCAGGCCATCGACCTGACGCCGGGCGCGCCGAAGCCCGACGCGCCGACGGCCTGAACGCCGCGCCACGGACGGCCCCATGCCATACACGGTCGAACTCGACGCGTTCCACGGCCCGCTCGACCTGCTCTTGTATCTGGTCAAGCGGCACGAGGTCGATATCCTCGACATCCCCATCGCCAAGCTGGCCGACCAGTTCCTGGCCTACGTGCTGGCGCTCCGCGACCTGGACATCGAGTTCGCCGGCGAGTTCCTGGTGACCGCCGCGACGCTCATGGAGATCAAGAGCCGGTCGCTGCTGCCGGCCGACGCGCACTTCGCCGACGACGAGGCGCCCGACCCGCGCAACGAGTTGGTGCGGCAACTGCTCGAGTACCGCAAGTTCAAGGACGCGGCCGCGGCGTTGGAAGCAAAGGCCGAGGAGGCCGGGACGCGGCTGCCGCGCGAAGCGCCGCCCGAACCAACCGTCGAGCGCGGGCCGAAGGTGCGCGCCGTCGAGCTTTGGGACCTGGTCAGCGCGTTCGCCCGGCTGATGCGCGAGACGCAGGCGCTGCAGCCGGCGACGATCGCGGTGGACGACACCCCGCAGCACGTCTACGAGGCGCGGCTCCGCGAGCGGGTGGCCGCGGGCGGCGGGCGGCTGCCGTTCCGCGCCGCGTTCGAGCCGCCGCACACCAAGTCGCGGCTGATCGGCATGTTCCTGGCGGTCCTCGAGCTGATCCGGCACCGCGGGTTGGGGTTGGAGCAGCCCGACCCCGACGGCGAGATCGTGCTGACCGACACCCCGCTGAGCGAGGACGGGGCGCAAGGGGAAGAGCCGCACGAGGCAAGCCCGGGCGGCGCGGGCGAAAGCGGACTCACGCGGGAGGGCTGAAATGTCCACATCTGCCGGGCGGCCGGTCGCGCTGGTGACCGGTGCCAGCGCCGGGATCGGGGTCGAGTTGGCCCGCCTACTCGCGGCCGATCACGACCTGATCCTGACGGCCCGCCGCGCCGACGCGCTAACCGCGCTGGCCGACGAGTTGAAGCGCGCGAGCGGCGCGACGTGCCACGTGTTTCCGGCCGATCTCACCGACAACGCCGCGCCGCGAGCACTGTTCGACCAGATCGCCGCTGCCGGGCTGACCGTCGATGTGCTGGTGAACAACGCCGGCTTCGGCGACCTCGGCCCGTTCGCGAAGGCCGACCTCGCCAAGACGTTGCGGATGATCCAGGTGAACGTCGCGGCGCTCACGGAACTGGTCGGGCTGTTCCTGCCCGGCCTCGTCGCGCGGGGCCGCGGCCGCATCCTGAACGTCGGCTCGATCGCCGGGTTCCAGCCCGGCCCGTACATGGCCGCGTACTACGCCACCAAAGCCTACGTCAACTCGTTCTCGGAGGCGCTGCACAGCGAGCTGCGGGGCACCGGGGTGACGGCGACGGTGCTGTGCCCGGGACCGGTGGCGACGGAGTTCGCGACGGTCGCCGGGGCGCAGTCGGTCCGCGTGTTCAGCGCCGGGCAGTCGATGGCCGCGCGCCCGGTGGCCGACGCCGGGCTGCGGGCGATGCGCGCCGGCCGCCGCCTGGTCGTCCCCGGGTGGCGGAACAAGCTGATGCTGTTCCTGGAGCGGTTCGCCCCGCGCGGGGTGGTGATCCGGACTGTGAAATGGGTGATGAGCCGGCGCATTTCCTGAGTGCTGAGTGCTAGGTTCTGTTGACGTTGGTTGACCATCTGGGGTAAGGAGTTGGGCGCGATTTCCTCCCCGTTTCGGTGTCGGTCATGCGGTACATGCTCACGGACGAGCGGTGGGCGGCGATGGAGCCGCTGGT
>JAESFG010000305.1_pt1 | contig 91595 bp, 79 predicted proteins | sample 9269371 | NCBI WGS metagenome assembly JAESFG01 (sample SAMN14506227, study PRJNA617093) | algae metagenome | isolation source: Aetokthonos hydrillicola CCALA 1050 (B3-Florida) and co-occurring... | place: USA: South Carolina | collected 2013-01-01
AGACTGCCATAGGGTTGTCAGCAGGCTATATTTTCTTTGGTTTATTATTCCATTTTTAACTTTTACTATAATGAACCAAGAAATGATTTTTAGCCAAACTATTGAAATCAATGCAGCTATTCCTGAGGTATGGGATGCCCTCATTAATCCTGCTATTATCAAGGAATATTTGTATGGCACTCAGGCGGTTTCTGACTGGAAAGTTGGAAGTAAGCTTACATTTTCAGGTGAGTGGGAAGGGAAATCTTACGAAGATTTAGCTACTATTACAGCTATGGAACCTGAAAAGAGATTTGCCTACCGATATTGGAGTTCGTTCTCAGGAAAAGAAAATCTGCCCGAAAATTATGCTAATGTTTGTTTTACCTTACTGGCTCAGGGAAACAAAACTGTAATGACCATAGAGCAAGATGGTATAGCAGATAAGGATGCTATGGAGCATTCAGAGATTGCCTGGAGACAGGTACTTGATAAATTTAAAGAAGTAGTTGAAAATTAGATAAAATCAGGGATGCAATGTATTTGTGCATCCCTGATTTATTTTATTTTTGCTTTAAGCCAGTAACCTCTGAGCCATTGCCATAATATACTTTTACACCCGTGACTTTTTTCTTGTCATCACGCAGGAAAGTAACTTCAGCATACCCATCAGACGAGGTAACTGTAAATTTATCAGCAATCTGTGTTGGAATCATTATTGTTGCAACAGACTGGATATCTGCCCTTCCAAAGAGTTTGCCATTTTCGGAAGTGATAATTACAGAACTGAAATCTGAACTGCCAGAGATAGCATATGTACCTACAAACTCCTGAATAATAGCAGTGCTATCGGTTACAGGCTTACTTTTTGTTTTAGACTGAGCGAATGCCGGAACCGCTAATAAGCAGAAAACGAGTAATGAGAGTGTTTGAATGGTTTTCATAAATTTTGGTTTAGGAGCAGAAGAATTTATGAACAAAACTATCTGAATTTTGAGAAATATCTGCTGTCTTTCTTAACTTTTTAACCATTCAGTCAACTGTTTTTCAGCCTGAAGCCAATACTCTACAGCTTTGCCTTCCTGACAGCCATTACGTATCCAGATTTCATAAGCCAATTTGCGGATTTGGTTTACATTGGGTCGATTACTAATAAAGTAGTCGCAGGTATTGAGAGCAAAATTGTAAGGAAGTTGTCCGAAAAAATTTTGCCTGCCCAATACTTCCTGAGTAGAACGAACACAATTTTCTTTGACAGGACATCCCTGACCATGACATAAAGTAATATCGTAAGGCATAATAGAGCTATATTTTTTAATCTGTAAATGCTTGTATCCCTTAAATTAACTTACATTTTATTTTCTTAACCATTGATTGGCATCTTCTATTGAATAAAAATAGTGCATATTATCACTGGCTTCATGAACTGCCTTTTCAATACTTTTGACATACACTCTCTTAAAAACATCCGAATCCATTACAACCGCTATTTTTTTTAAGCCATAAGAAATTGCCTTAGGAATAATTTCTTCCTGTAACCATTTTGATTGAATAGGACCCACTACCCCTTCTTTCCTGATATCTGACAGCCAACCAGTAGCTTTTTGTTCTTTCAAGTATTCAATCCCTTTCGTAAACATCATCCGGTAAGTAACTTCATCCTGAAATTTTTTCCAAATCAATTCAATAGCATTGGTATCTTCATTATATTGAAGAAGAGCATTATCGGTTTCATGGAGAATTTTCATAAATTTTGTACGTTAGAGAGTAGGAAAGTAATGAGGGTTTTAGCTGAAATTAAATACAAAACCTTTATAATTCCAATATCTTGCTACAACTAAATGAAGACTATTATTCTGATATAATTTATCTGTCTTCTGATAACCTGATAGTTATACTGATTTAAAATTTGTGTCTGATGGTGTAAACCATACGAGTCTTGAGAAAAAATCTCAATTTATGAAGTATCGTATAGACTTGGAAAGGCTAAAATACTTGCTTGAGTTTTAAATCGATATTGTTATAATGGGTCTTACAAAAACTTATAAATCTTAATTTTTTCGGCAGGTATGAGCAGTAGTTTGTGGCTTTGGATTAGGCAAAGTAATAGCTAGAACAAAACCTTACAAGATTAAATTTTGAATGTTTTACTGAGCTAAATTTTAGGTAATGTTTAAGATTTTATGGCTGTAAAAATAAATTGCCATCCAAATAAACCCGGTTTTTTATTCAAAGCCCAGTTGTCAATTTTGTGAGCAAAAGAAGGTATTATTTTGCGGAGAATAGGCAAAGGAACATTGCCATAGGAACGCGATGAAGTAAGTTTAAAGCCACTTTCTGTGATTAATTTTTGGGCAGTATCCCAGTCAAAGAAACGAAAATGAGTGCTGTCCATCAATCCCCCTTCAGTATATTTAAAATTTCCTTTCATCAATTGCCACCGTTGTCGATAAAACATGATATTGGGCAAGGCTACAATCAACACTCCATTATCTGAAAGATTTGAGTAAAGTTTTTTGAGTAATTCTTCAGGCTGATATAGATGTTCTAACACATGACTACAAATAATACAGTCAAATTTGCCTATTTCAGATGTATCAATAGTATTCAAATCAGCTACTTTTACCTGATTGATGTGCTGACGGGCAATTTTGGCTTCATCTTCTGAGTAAGTAACGCCCGTTATCTCACAGGTGTGAGTTTCTTTAATTTTTTTACCTAAAATACCATTACCACAGCCCAAATCCAGAATACGGGTTACTTGTGTAGGAATATATTCCAGAATGGGTTCATTAAATGCTTCGTAAATAATCATTAGTGCTAAATTTGTGAAGAAGATAAGCTACAAGTAATTACAGGCTATTTTTTAAAGAAGCAATCTCCTTTTCAAGTTCTTCGATTTTTTTCTGCAAAGATGGGAGTTTTCTGAAAACAACCTGAGATTTAAGTTGCTCTTTATAATCAAATGCTGGCGAACCTTGAATAGAGGTGCCTTCTTTTGTTATAGATTTACCTATACCTGACTGTGCTCCAATACTGGTTTTATTAGCAATCGTAAGATGTCCGACAATACCAACCTGTCCGGCTATTACGCAAGAGTCTCCTATTTTAGTAGAGCCTGCTACGCCACTCTGGGCAGCTATTACTGTATTTTTGCCTATCTCTACGTTATGTGCAATTTGAATAAGATTGTCCAGTTTAGTTCCGGCTTTGATAAGTGTAGAGCCCATTGTAGCACAATCTATGACTGTATTTGCTCCAATACTCACATTATCCTCCAATATCACATTACCAACCTGTGGAATAGCTTTATAGCTACCGTCTGCCTGTGGAGCAAATCCAAAACCATCACTGCCTAATACTACCCCTGCGTGAATGGTACATTTATTACCGATAATGGTATCTGCATAAATTTTTACACCTGCATAGATGATGGTATTATCACCAATGACGGTATTATCACCAATATATGTGTGAGGATAAATCTTTACATTATTACCTATTTTACAATTATTCCCTATGTAGGCAAAGGCTCCTATATATGCTTGTTCCCCAACTGTAGTTTTTTGTCCTATAAAAGAAGGTTGTTCTATGCCTTGTTTGCCTGCCTGGGTAAGTTGAGTATAAGCTTCCAGCAAAGTGGTAAAAGCAGAATAAGGGTCAGGCACTAAAATCAGAGTTGCTGAAACAAACTTTTTGATTACGAGTTCTTCACTTATAATCACAGCTGTTGCCTGAGTTGTATAAAGATAGGGCTCATATTTAGGATTGGCAATAAATGCAATACAGCCATCTGTTGCTTCTTCTATTTTAGCTAAGTTGTTTACTTTAAGCGATTTATCGCCTACTATTTTACCTTTCAGAATTTGAGCTATCTGTTCAACAGTGAATTCCATGATTTTTTAATAGTTGAGTAACCGACAATCCTATGATTAGTCAGTATATCGGGATTATTCTGCTATTTTGTTTTTACCCCGATGCCAGCAGACATAATACTTTTTCACAATCTTACTCATTGCTTTAATATTAGGCAAGTCAGAAGCTTCTGAAATATCTAATATTTCTCCTTTTTTAGTTAAAACACAGATGCTGTCACTGCTTGTTACATACGCTGCATTGGTAATGAGCCCGTGAAAGAGAAAGTATTCTGTTTCATGAGCAGAGAGATTATAGTTTCGGGAAATATCTTTGGCAAGTTCTGTAAGCCACTCTTTATCAGGTTTTTCTGTAGAAAGCCTGACCTTAAATAGCCTGCGGGTGAGTATCATCTTACTAAGCATAGACAATACTTTGTCTTTATGCTCTGTCCACATTTTTATACAAGACCAGACATCATAGTCGTCAAGCTTGATGAATGATAAAATATTTTTTTCATTTTGCCGAAAATCAGCAGCTGTTACTTCTTTTTGTATAAATGCCATTAAAGCTGGTGTTGTAAAAACATCTATACCTTGATGTGCCAGTTCTTTTGCCCGCCTGATGGTTTGAATCAGCATCATTTCTATACTCACTGTGGTCTTGTGCAGATATACCTGCCAATACATAAAACGTCTGGCATTCAGAAAATTTTCGATACTATAAATCCCTTTTTCTTCTACGACAATGTTATCATTCACAATTTCGAGCATTTGTATGATTCGATCAGCTCCTATGGCACCTTCAGAAACACCAGTAAAGAAACAATCACGCTGCAAATAATCTAATCTGTCTACGTCTAACTGGCTGGAAATAAGTTGATGAAAGAAATTCCTGGGATAGGTATTCTTAAACATTTGCAGTGTCATATCCAATACACCCCCTAGTTTTTTATTGAGAAATTCCATCAAAATGACAGAAATTTCTTCATGATGCACACCAGTAAGAATGGTTTTCTCGAGAGCATGCGAAAAAGGACCATGACCAATATCGTGTAGTAAAATAGCTATCTGGGCAGCTTCACATTCTTTGTCTGAGATTTCATGTCCTTTATTGCGTAGTGAGGTCATGGTTTTGCCCATTAGGTGCATAGCCCCTATGGCATGATGAAAACGAGTATGTAATGCTCCGGGATATACGAAGTCGGTAAGACCTAGTTGTTTAATTCGGCGAAGGCGTTGGAAAACAGGGTCTTCTATTATTTCAAAAATCAGTTCTGAAGGTATTGTTACAAAACCATAGACTGGGTCATTGATAATTTTTTTTTTATTCATGTCCGAAAATTTCACTTAATGTACAATATTCTCAAATAACTTTACAATGAGAATAGTAACAATACCTGACCCAATAAGGAGTCCTTGCGTAAGTTGCTGACGAATAGAAATTTGCTTATTCTGAAGTTCGGGAATAAGGTCAGAAGCGGCAATATAAATAAATGCTCCTGCGGAGAGGGGCAAAAAATAAACTATATCATCTTCAAATTTTTTCCCTACAATCAACAGAAAAATAACACCAGCTACACAACTCAATCCACATAAAAAATTATACCACAATGCTTTTTTGGGAGTGTAACCCCCATAAATTAATGCTCCTACATCTCCTATTTCCTGAGGAATTTCATGAATTACGATGACGAGTGTAGTCATAAGCCCGGTAGCAGGACTTACCAGAAAACTGCCAGCTATCAGAATACCATCTATAAAATTATGAATGGCATCTCCGGCAAGATTAAGCTTGGCAAGAGGTTTGGTCTGTGTATGGGTAATGTCCTGTACTTCGTGTATATGTCCGTGGTGAGAGTGATGATGGTGCCAGCGAACGAGTTTTTCGAGTATAAAAAAAATGAAAATACCAAAAAGAGTAAATTTTAATACTTTTTCGTGGTCTCCAGTGTGTTCTATGGCTTCTGGTAAAAGATGAATAAAAGCATCACCCAATAAAACCCCAACAGACAAACTGACTAAAAAATGAAGATATTTTTGCAGAATATGTGGCTTGATAAGAAAAGTAAAACTTCCTACCCAAGATACTCCCGCCACCACCAAACCAGCTAAAACTGAATAAAACCAGACAGACATAAATGAAGCAACATTTTAGGGTGCAAAAATACTTCTTTTGCTACACTGTTGCAAATACAAGTTTTATTCAGCGGGAATAGTTCCTTCAAGCATATAAAACAAGTGCTCTTCATCTTCCCGGTTTAGTTTAAGTGTTCCGGTAATAGTAACAGGTTTTTCAGTATAAGTAAATGGCTTGGCTGCTTTTACCTCTATTACTGTTTCAGGTCCGGCTTGTCCGCAGAAGTAACAATTACTGAACGGAAAATAGGAGAGCATAAAGTAAGTAGTGGTAGTAGTTTCCTGAAGAGGAATAATAAAACCTTTCAAGGTTACTTTTTTCCCTTCAAGGGCTTTAATTTCTTCACTAAACTTGGGATAATACACATAGTTTACCTGCTCATAAGTAAGACTACGTAGTTTCCGCCAAATATCACTTGATGGGTCAGCCGCTATTTTATGAGTAGGAGCGTGTCCACCTGCCGGAGGTTGTATGGTTGCTTTTTGAGCAAATAACCAGGAGCAAGTACTTAAACTAATTACTAAAGCAAATATCTTTTTCATGACTTAATTTAGTTATTTAAATAACAAACGAGGCAATTTTTGTTCCAATTTTTTTACTCCGACTGTTCTGCTTTTTCTAATATGTAAAACATTTTATTTTCATCTTTCGCATTTAAACGCAAAACTCCTGACATCACAATAGGGTCATCAGTATAAGTTACAGGTTTTTCGGAAAATACTTCCACTACGGTTTCAGGTCCGGCTGCTCCACAAAAAAAGCAGGAATTTACCGGAAAAAACGAAATCATAAAATATTTGGGCTTTCGTTCATGCTGAATCACTATCATAAAGCCTTCCAGTGTTACTTTTTTCCCATCCAGACTTTGAATTGCAGGGCTGAAGAAGGGTTGATAAATACCATTCTCTTTACTCTCATATTTTAGTGATCGCAATAATTTCCACACTTCCAGTGAATTAGCAGGATTAACAGACTTCTGTGAAAAACTTTTCAGAGAGGATAACAATATAATGCTAATAATTAAATATTTCATCTAAATATAAATGTAAAAACCTGTTGCCCGCTTGTGCAAAGATAACACAATTTCCGGACAACAGGTTTCGGTAAAGTCTTAATAAAACTGTTTTTTAGTTACCACCTTCCTCAGTCACTTCCTGAGACTGATTTTTGAAAGAATTTAAGTTAAAGAGCAAAGAAAAACGCAAACTTCCATCCAAAGCACTCTGACGCTTGAGTGAGACCAGATAAGCAGCATCAAAACCAATATATTTAGTTCTGAATCCTGCACCTAATGTTATATATTTTCTGTCTCCTTTATTGGCTGCCTCAGAAAAAAATCCGGCACGGGCAGAAAAGGCATTATTATACCAATATTCTAAGCCAGTATTGATAATAACTTCCTGTAATTCTTCCTGCAAACCTCCCGGGGCATCACTAAAAGATTGAAAAATACCTGTCAGATAAGGGATATCAGAAGAAGATTTATTGGGATTGGGTGTGGGAACCATCAGTTTGTTAAAATCCAGTGCCCAAGTCAGTTTACTATAAGCATCAGCTTCGTATGTTATAGCCGTACCTACTTTCAGATTGGTAGGAATAAATTCCCTACGTCCGTTACTCGAGTAGGTAATTTTGGCACCAATGTTACTAATATTTGCTCCAAAGGCTAAATTAAATGGTTTACCATCAACTTTTATATTCTTGTTATAATACCAGGCAATATCTCCTGAGGCTGTACGTCCAGGACGAGTAGTCTCTGCAATCTGAGGCAAGAAGGTAGTACCTGCCAGATTTGAGTTAATAAATCTCAGCGTAACTGAGAGCCCCATGTTATCTGAAAGCTTTTGAGAAAAAATACCAGCAATAGTAAACTCATTAGGCTTAAAATCGCGAATTGGGTGACCACTCTGGTCTGTAAAAGTTATTCCGCCTGCATTAAAATAAGTAAAATATCCCCCTACTGCCTGTGTTTTGTTTTTTAGTTTGCCATAGGCACTAAGATTATTGATAGACATATCCCCTATTAAGGTTCGCAGCCAGGGAGTATAGGTATAAGAAGCCCCGAAGCCGTCTTTGGCGAATGGTAACTTTGCCGGATTCCAGTAAGTTGAATTTGCATCGGGCGAAAGTGCTACACCAGCATCTCCTAAAGCTCCTGAACGGGAGTCGGGAGAAATTGTAAGAAAAGGGACTGCCGTAGTAATGACCCTATCTTGGGCATAAGCTACCTGCAAGGAGAATAAAGCAATAACTAAGCAAATAAATTGCGTCTGATTCAGATGTTTCATGAAAATTGCGAACAGCAAAAAAGAGGTTCCAAATAAAAGTCCTGTGTAGAAGTATCCTGCTATAAATCAGATGTTTAATAGTAACTTTTGCCTTTATGAATACGGGAAAGGAATACAAAGTAACCTATTTCCCTGTGAAACTACAAATTTTTATGTGGATAAAGCAAGTAAAAAACAGAAATTATGAGCAGAAATATTTTTCTATTAAAAATCTAATCTTTAGTTACTATTAACTTACCAGTGTAACTACCGGTGATATTACCACTTAAAGAACGAACAATGAGCCTGTAAATGTATAAACCACTTACTAAACTTTCATCGGATATGTGCCAGTCATAACCATCATAAGGGCTATTGCTTTGTTGAACTTCTGTCTTCCAATGCTTTACACTTCTGCCACGACTATCAAATATTTCAAAATTCAGTTCCAGATTGTCGCCCTCACGGTCGTGCTCAAACCGGAATGTTGTAATGCCAGAGGCAGGATTAGGATAGGCAAAAACATTTTTTAAATGAATATGACCTGCTTTGGTAACTATAAAATCAAGGGACGAGGTAGCAGAGTTATTGTGTGTGTCCCATGCTTTTACTGATAAATTATGTTTACCTTCTGCAAGGTTTTTAAAAGGATAATTTATTAGTCCACTCTTATAAGTATCGGTTTCAGGAATGTAATATTCATTTAAAATAATGCTGTTTTCTGATTGATGATCCAGAACTGCCGATATTTCATGTCCTATTCCTACCTGTGAAACATTAATACCACTGTCATCTGAGAGGTGTGCTATAAGTACCGGACTTTCACTTACAGTATTACCCGACACAAAATTTTCATTATCCATATACAGCTTTATAAGAGGTGGTGTATCATCAGCAGGAGCTGAAGTGGCTGTGCCGCCGATAACTGGCTGCAAAAATCCTCCTGCATCCTGATAAGCAAGAGTACTTTGTGCATATAAGCTTATTTTTCCATAACCAAACTTATAATCAATGTCTTTAGGTAGTACAAATTCTGCATTGAATGTACCATTGGTCACAGTAGCTTTGCCTTCATATAATACTCTATCTTCAATTGTATAAGTCATGGGCAAGCCTTCCTGACCAAGTGTAGTTCCTTGTGCTTCTTTGTCAAAAACAGTTATATACAGAATCCCATTAAAATCTCCAATTTTCAAGTCTTTGTTATCTCTTATCTCTCCCTCTATACGAATATTTCCCATTGCTTTAAGCGTATCTGTGCCGGCAACCTTATTGTTAATTTTAGTTATCTTAACATTTTGCTGTGGGTAGGCTAATCTTAAGGAAGGGTCACCCAACAGGGCAAAATTTCGGTTATATACGCCACTGATTGCTTTGTTTTTAGTAGATTTTATCACATCCCCCAAACGAGGCATTTCGCCGGAGACGGGCAAAAAAACAGCATCATAAAAAGCTGAATTGATTAGTAAATTAGTGCTTGAAAAAACAGGACGTGTGGTAGTAAGTAAGCCTATTCCACCCCCATTTGCATTTAATATCAATAATTCTGCCCCACTGGTCTTTAATGGGTCATCATATCTCCCAAATTCGCAGGTTGCCGTGACAAAGAGAGGCATGCTGTTGAGATTACGATAATTAAGAATCTGCGAAATGGTCAATACCTGCTCTTGTGCCCAGCCAATTTCGCCACCATGTCCGGCATAGTTTACTATCAGGCTACCTTCGGTAACGGCTCTGTCAATGGCTGTATTGGCATCAGGTACTTTTTCTGCATTTCCTGACGAAATCTGTAAGTAGTTGTCGAGGTAAATTTTATATGGATTATATTCCAGATCACTACCAGCCAATTTATCTGCCAAATACTCAGCATCTTTCTGATGTTGGTTACTGTCGCCATCATCTGCTACCAGATTTACTTTCTGCCGCCATTTGCCAAGTGTTTTGCTATTTTGTGAATAATAAATGAGTTTATCCACTACCTGCTGAGCCTGAGTAAGGGTCTCAAGTGGTAATCTTCCTATTCCTACATCTAAAGTATGCTTGTCAGTATTATTGATGTCTTCTATCCATTCGCCTTCAAAGTCTTCCATAAAACCGAAATAATCATCAGACGAATAAGTTTCGGTAGGTGACAAAGAATTACGGGATTCATAAACAGGAATGGTATTTTTATAATAATTGAAACGGGCAGAAATACGACTTTTATAATCATAAGAAGCATCTCCAAATAGTAAAACATATCTCAGGTTGCCTTTTTTATATAAAAATCTGATAAAATCACGTATGCCTGTAATATCCTGCATTCCTGAAGAAAACTCGTTGAATATCTGAGAAACAGTGGCTACTGCTACATTTAACCCGTCATGTGTACGCCTGAAACTCGCCAGTTGTGTGGCTGCCGGTAATAATCCGTCAGGACTGATAATCAGCAAATCAGGGGTAGCAAGTGCATGAAGGTTTTGATTGGATATTTTTATGGCTGAAACCGGACTTTGGAAAGCACTTCCTGAAAACATAATGAATTCTGGGAGTGTATCACGAATGGCTGACCCAAAATTACCCTGACTACCACTTAAAGTAAATGCCTGTTCTTTGGGTATCAATGGGTTGGTAACGTCCCATACTCTGATAGTATTATCAGCAGGGAAACTAAAAAGCAGGGACTTAGAAAGATTGTCAAAATTACGGAAACGGGTTTGCTTGTCGTAAAGTTTAAGTTCTCTCTTTGCATTAATACCCAGATAATTCAGATAGCCAACCGCAGGATTTCCATTATTTTGCCTAAGAAAATTAAGTGTAATCTGTATATTTTCAGAAGTGCCAGTTACAGAAGTATTTGTCGGGTAAGTAAGCGTTTTGAGTACGCCACGAGGATTATATCTGTAAAAATCCAGTGGAGGCATTGCTTCTTTACCAATTTGTTTTCCATTAATACTAAAAACAAAAGCACTTGAGTCAGATCCTCTTTCCAGACTGCTTACAGCATTGGCGAATGAAGCTGAAAGTGAAAAAGGGCTCCCCGAAATTAATCCCGGAATTGAGAAATTATATTTTCTTTCAGTAGTGGTTTCAAAACGGTCACTATCAAACCAATCTCTTCCTGATTGCAACAGGTTGGTATTGTCTTTTTCGTAAAAAAAATAATCGTCGAAAGATGTTACCGTCTGGCTTGTGCCTGTCTGGCTATTTTTTGGAGTGATACGCAAGCTGGGTTTGTTACTTACCGTAATGAAATAATAGGTAGTATCAGAATAAATATTAAATCGATGACTGAATGAGCGACTAGTGTTATCTGCTATGATTTCATGTGGGCTTTGGGCAAAAAACAGAATATAATCATTGTCGTCAAACTTACCGTCAGACTCACCGGAAATCCAGATGGCATTTTCTGTCAAATCCTCATGCCGAAAATCGCTATTTTTTTGAGGAAGCATCCTGCCCCCGTTGCCATAAATTTTCAGATGTTGGGGATTAATACCAGTTGTATTAATGCCAATGTTTTTTAGAAAAGTAGCATCAATCTTATGAATGCCTGTTTGTACAATACCTATTTTGTACCAGTCGCCACTGCTTAATACCGAAGTTTGAGCAAAAGCACAGCTACTGAGCCATGAAAAACAAAGGATGAAAATTTTTTTCATGTGGTTGTGCAAGATAAAAGAGCTATTTCTAAAAAACTATTTGCTATCCTAAAACGGAAATTTCATAGAAATAGTCTTCCATGATGAGATTAGCAAGCAATTTTTTACAGGCAGTTTCTACCATTTCTTTTGCTTCCGCTTCGTTACCTGCTTCAAGTTCAAGGGTAATATGCTTCCCAATCCGGACATCATGAAGATGTGAAATACCTAAGTTATGTAATCCAAGTTTTACGGCTCTTCCTTGTGGATCCAGAATTTCTTTTTTCGGCATTATGTCTATGGCTGCTGTAAATTTCATGAAGTTAAAGATTATCAGACTTTTGTGTAGTAAGTCTGTTTTTTATAATTGATAAAATAATATAAAAACCAATAATTACCGGCACTGCCAGTGATTGCATTACGGCAAGCAAAATTACAGACAAAATCAGAAAAACATATACAAAGCGATTTTGTCTGAAAGAAAAACTTTTGAGTTTTAAAGAAAATAACCTGATTTCAGATACCAGCAGATAACAACTAACAATAATATACGCTGATAAAAACCACGGATTATCGATGATAAAGGCAACACCCTGATATTGATTAATTATTAATGGAAAAGAAGCTATCACCATCGCATTTGCCGGAGTAGGCAACCCGATAAAAGAATCTGTCTGGCGAGGGTCATTATTGAATTTAGCCAGCCTTAAGGCTGAGAAAACCGGAATGAGAAAGGCTAGAAAATATAAAGGAAAACTAATTGGATAACCGGGAGGCATAGAAATTGTACCTGCAAAAGGTTTATCAACTGACCTTATAAGTAACTTTAGCAGAATCATCCCAGGCAATACACCAAAAGTTACCATATCAGCTAGAGAGTCTAAGTCTTTTCCAATAGCAGATTTTACTTTTAATAACCTTGCTGCAAAACCATCCAGAAAGTCAAAAATCACAGCAATCAATATTAATTGAAAACCAGACAATAATGTGTCAAAACCCTTATCTTCTTGCCAGTTTCTACTCTCTACCACATACACTATTCCAATACAGCCACATAACAAATTACAGCAGGTCAGGAAATTAGGAATGTGTTTCTTCATTTTGCAGTTGCTGTTTCTTTGGGTATAAATTGCTCTACTTCTACACCAAACTGCCTCAAAAAATCAGCTCCTTCTTCATTGGGTAAGCCTTTAAAAGCAGCATACGAATCACGATATATTACTTTCTTGATTCCCATTGTAAAAATCACTCTGGCACAAGCCAGACAAGGGGCTAAGGTTACATATAGTGTAGTACTTTCGGTAGAAATACCATTTTTGGCAGCATATAAAATGGCATTTTGTTCGGCATGAAGCCCAAGCGTACAACTTCCTTTTCTATCAACACCACAACCTGTTTCCGGATATTCTTCGTCACAGTTGTGTGTATTGGCAGGAGGACCATTATAGCCAATCGAAACAATTCGGGTATCTTTGGTCAATACAGCCCCTACTTTCATTTTAATACAGTGTGAACGTTTGGCTAGATTACCTGCCAGTTCCATAAAAATATCATCAAATTCCGGACGCATCTTCTCTTATCTGTGAAAAGTAAAAAATAATTTAATGGCTAAAAAATTGGCTTATTAAGCTAATAGGCTAACCATTTCACGTTTTTGCCAGATGGAGGTCTTCAAAATCACTTTAATCCTGATTAAATTTTGCTCCATAATTCAACAAAATTAGGTCATAGGCGTTTATCTTTGTAAAAAAATACTCAAAATCTACGTAAAACCATGAAAAAAACTCTTTTTCTGAGCATTTTTGTTACACTATTAGCCTTTTCTGTAAATGCTCAGGATCGCTCAACAGGTGATACTTCTGCTATAATTCAGCCTGCCAAACCACGTAGCAGCCCAATGGCAATCACTTTTTATAAAAAAGACGATATTTATATCAAAATTGTATATAGTCAGCCACTTCGTCGGGGCAGACAGATATTTGGCTCTCTTGTTCCTTTTGGAAAAGTATGGCGAACAGGAGCTAATGAAGCTACTGAACTGACAACTACCAGAGATATAAGGTTGGGTGGAAAAAACCTTAAAGCAGGCACTTATACTTTGTTTTCAATTCCGGAAAAAGACAAGTGGACAATTATTGTCAATACAGATTTGGGACAGTGGGGTGAGTATAAATATGATGCAGCAAAAGATCTTTTCAGGTTTGAAGTACCTGTACAAACCAATCCCAAAGAGATACATGAAGCTTTTACTATCAAATTTGCAGAGACTGCAACAGGGGCTGATATCGTATTAAATTGGGATGACACAAAGGTAATAGTACCAGCCACATTTGGAGGAACTAATAATGCTGTGCCTTCTGGTAATTCAGTTAAAAAGAAGAAAAGTAAATAGTTTTATTTCATACCGGTTTAACCAACTTTTCAGGTTTGACAAATGGTTTTATTGCTAAATTGCTGTTTATTAAAATGATAAGTTTCTTTTATCAATTCAGCAGTAAATCAATAAAACCATTTAATCTTTCTCAGGCAATAAGTTTGCCTACTAGCGGTAGCATTTCTTCTTTGAGGCTCATCTGGCTTTTATACAAAACAACTTCCTCTCCATTTTCATAGCCCAGCGTTACCTGAAATATTCTGCGATTGTCCATTTCCAGTAACGGAAAAGATGCCGGAATGGCTCTGTGTCCTATAGTTTTTTCATTAAGCAGTCTGGCACTGTCAAATCCTATTTGCTGATTTGACCAAAATACATGTTCCAAAACCCTTTTCAGATTAGGCAAAGACTCTGGCAGATTCCAGGACAGAATATAATCAGCTGTTTTTAACTCCTCATTGGGTTCTGTTTTAAGAATATCTTCATAACCAATATGGCAAGTAACCGGACGCTCAGCTGCCAGATGTTGATAAGTTTGCCATAAACCAGAAGGGATTCGTAAATCACAGGCAAACTTATAGCCATCCCTGATTTTTCTACTCAAAAATTGATGATAAAACTGGCTGGCAATAAAATTTTTATGAAACGGAATTTTATGTTCTTTGCCTTCCATACCTACCATGCCACTCGAAATACTTATTTCTTTTTTCTCAAGCCTGATTTCACAAAAGATATCTTCTTTTTCGAGATAAGCATAAGCTTTTTCATTCGAATCGCCACCATAACTATATATTCTCAGCCTTCCCTGTGTTTCAATCTCCATTCTGTCTTCTAAAGCAATTTCATATATCATTTCCGAAAAATCTTTAGGTATAAGAGCGTAATCTCTGGTTTTTAACAAATTTCTGATTTCAGAAACGGTAGTATTTTCGTTTTTTTCGAGTAATTCGTAAAAAGCTTGTCTTACATCACTCTGCATAAGCGGTTTCATATTTCCAAGTATTTTAAGTAATGGAGTAAACATACATTTCAGATTTTTAAGACGTAAAAAGTGTTCAGGAGTGAAAATGCTGGTCATACAGTTGATTTTTTATAGTTTGGTTTTATTGCCAAATACTCAAGTACATTTTTTTCTTTTTCTTAATAATCCTGAGAATATCAGCATCCGGATGCCATTTTACATTTATCCCTTATTTGCAGGCAACCGGATAAAACTGATATTAATTTAATAACTGGTTGAAGGAGTTTTTTATAAATACTGGTTGAGTTAATTATTACGCTACAAATATATAATATATATTATATAAAATAAAAAATAGATAAATATTTTTATCCACAATATGTTCACAATTTTGTGGATAACTATAATAATTGTTTTATATAAAGCCTAAAGGGAGATTTTTATAGTAAATTTTGTAGAATGATTTTTTGCAGGGAATGATAAGCAATACGCACAGGTAATATTAGATATATAAAAAATGGTTTTGGAAAATAGAAAAAAACTGGTAATTTTGCGGTCTCATTTTACAAGGTCCTGTGGCCGAGTGGCTAGGCTGGGCTCTGCAAAAGCCCCTACAGCGGTTCGAATCCGCTCGGGACCTCTACAAAAAAATAGCTGTACTGATATCAATTGGTACAGCTATTTTATTTTTGAAGCTTTCGCTACAATATCTCACCCAAACTTCCTTAACAAAAATATAATCTTGCAACATAGCTGTATATTTGTCTTATAGGCACTGCTTTGATAAATTTGACTCCCTCAAAAGCCTTTGTTATGAAAAAAATTTTACTTTTCCTGCTCCTTGTGCCGGTTTTTGCCCATTCACAAAAATTGGATACACTTACCCAGAATACACTAAACCGATATGTTGTACTGATTAATAATATTACATCTCAGAGTGAAGATTTGCTTACTAATCTTAAAAGCTGTTATGATAATGTGGAACGCTATCGAGAAAAGAAGGCTGATAGAATATCATTTTTTCATTTTATAATAAAGCCGGACGACAACCTTGCTGCGTTTTTTCAAAAAAGAGATACTTCCGGGAAATTAAATGGAGAAAGGCAGATTTTTCAGAAAACTGTTGTGATATGGGAGTGTATGGAAAATATCAATAAAAAAACAGCTTCTCTGGAAACTTATATGGCGAGTGAAACATTTTTGACAGATAATTTCAAGGGCTTTCAGACAACAATACAGGAAATAGAAAAACTCTTCAACACTTTTCATTCTCAAACTGCTGAACTTACCCAGCTCGTTCAAAAAACATATCGATTATATCAGCCCTATAACATTTCGCATCCTTTTCACAGAGAGGAGATGCTAATGCAGCAAATTCTGGAAAAAGAAAAACAAGCCTTACAGCTCTGGAAGTTTGATTTTAATGACCATGTACACAGTGGATGGATTGTAACAGCTTTGGAAAAAAATATAGCTGAATCAGCTGATTTGATAAAAAAATTAAAGGAAAACAATGCTAAAATTCCACAAAATAATCAGGAAGGTGGTATCTATGGTTCTTTTGTGGATTTGGCAGAATCGGTTCAGCATACTAAAAGTGGAGCTTTGGTAGATTATAATGATGATGCTCGTCTCAATGATGAGCACATTAATCAGGCATATCTCAATCTGCTACATCAGATAAACCAAGATTTGACCGAAAACTTCAATTCATTCGTAAACTATCGCAGGCAGTTTGGTGACAGGTTTATTTATGCTTTTAAATATGTTCCGGTTTTTGAAGTAAACCTCTCCGAAAACCTTTCGGATATACAAGTTCATAAGTTTAAGGAAGTTACAGTTCCGGAGTTGAAAATGACCAGTCAAAATATGCCACCTTCCAAACCCATGACTGATTTGTTTAATGAATACATAGAATATATTAATGAAGGTATTGCTTATTGTCAGAATCTTAATGAGCAATTAAGTAGCTATAAATTGCAGACTTTAGTAGTCAAAGAAGCTCTTCGTAAAAAACAAAATGCCAATCTGACATATACTGATTTACCTCTTGCTATTACTCCAGGTTTATACGAGAGCATTGCTTCAGACAATACCAATGTTCCTGAGGTATATCGTCGCCCCTTGCTTCAACAAGTAGAAGTGCTAAGAAATATAATACGGGAGATGAATGTTTTAAGCAAGGAATTGGCTTTGTATGTAAAAAATAAAACATATATAACCGATAATTTCAAGCGTTCAAATGAAATAACAGCACGTTATGTAGTATTATACAATACATTTGATATAAAGAAAGAAAGATTATACAGTGATATTTGTAAAATCTATAATTCTTATCGTACACCTTCTCCTATTAATTCCTGGCATACAGCAGCAAAAGCTCTTAATGACGTATTGGAATCAGATAAGCAGTTGCTTGCAAATATCAAATCCTATTTTTACAAAAAAACATCTCGTGCTTTTTTGCCTGGTAATATGGAAGAGAAAGTTATGAAACTAACAATGAACGAAGAATATAATCTTAGAAATATTGAAAGATTGGGAGTCGGAAATCCATTATGCCCCTATACCATGTATGAAGATGTAGCCAATACTTCAAGAATAATGATGGAAAATACCAGAATATTACCAAACGCTTCGTTAAATTATGATAAATTTTTAGTTTTGTACAATTCTGCCATTGAAAAATACAATAGATTTAGTAAAGTAGCAGCAGTTAGTATCCTGAAAAATATCACTCAGATGAAAAACTTTGAGTTGGACACTTCAGGAAGATAAAAATCATATTCCTGTTTGTGCTGATGTAAGCTTTTTATTTTTAATTCTAATAATATGAAAAAGTCGCTTCTGGTTTCAATCTTTATTTTTCCACTAATTATCTTCCTGATGAGTGCAGGTCAGAAAGTAAATGGGTATAAGCCTGGTGATAAAGCCACAAATTTTACACTTAAAAACGTAGATGGGAAAATGGTTTCGCTGGCAGATTATAAAGATGTCAGAGGGTTTATCATAATTTTTACTTGCAATCATTGTCCGTATGCCCGTGGTTATGAAGACAGAATTATTGCCCTTCATCAAAAGTTTGCTCCAAAAGGATTTCCGGTGGTAGCTATTAACCCAAATGAATCTTCTGTTGAAGATGATTCTTTCACACAAATGCAAAAGCGGGTAAAGGATAAGAAAATACCATACGCCTATCTGGCAGATGATAGTCAGCAAGTATCCAAAATATATGGTGCTACCAAAACGCCTCATGTATTTTTGCTCGAAAAGCAGGGCGAGGATTTGATCGTGAAATATACCGGTGGCATAGACGACAATTCATCAGATGCCAGTCTTGTTACAAAAAAATACCTTGAGACGGCAATCGAAGAAGTATTAGCGGGAAAATCTGTCACTTCTTCCCAAACCCGTGCTATTGGTTGCTCTATCAAATGGAAAAATAGTTGAAATAATATGCCTGTGAGGTTTGCAGCATGCTATTGACACTAATACATATTTTTATTTTTTTAAGACCTATCTTAATTCTATTATTTTTTAGTTCTTTTCTATGAAAAAAAGATATATTTTCCTGGGTATTCTGGTATTGTTGGTGATAACCTATTTTGCCGGACCAGCCCCCCGAAAGCCTCAAATTAAATCAGATTTGCCTTCCGTAAGTTCTGACTTTCAAACTCTTGAACAGCAAATTTCAAAAGAAGAACATATTCATCCCAGCCTTAAACCAGATAACGAAGCCCGTATTATCTGGGCAGATTCAACAAAGCATAAAACACGTTATTCGCTGGTATATCTGCATGGCTTTTCGGCAAGTCAGGGAGAAGGAGAGCCGGTTCATCGTGAATTTGCCAAACGTTATGGCTGTAATCTCTATTTATCACGTCTTGAAGAGCATGGCTTAGATACTGCTGATACTTTTTTAAATCTTACCGCTGAAAAGTTAGTGGCATCTGCCCAAAAAGCCATTGCTATTGGGAAACAAATTGGAGATTCAGTGATTGTAATGGCAACTTCTAATGGTGGAGCTTTGGCTCTTATTGTTGCTGCCAAACATCCGGAAATTAAAGCCCTTATTTTATATTCACCTTTGATAGAATTGTTTGACCCTGCCACCTTTCTTTTAGATAAACCTTGGGGATTACAAATAGCCCGTCAGGTAAGAGGTGGAGAATTTTTTCAATCTACAGATTCTTCGGCTACTAATAAAAAATACTGGACTACACACTATCGGTTGGAGGGATTGGTTACTTTGAAAAGCATGATTGCCAATGAACTTACTCCAACCACTTTTGCTCAAATCAAAATGCCTGTTTTTTTGGGATACTACTACAAAAATGAAGAAGAACAAGACAAAGTGGTTTCAGTAAAAGCAATGCTCAAAATGTATGATGAACTGGGTACTCCGGCTTCCCTGAAACGTAAAGTAAATTTTCCGGAAGCAGCTAATCATGTGATTGCCTCAGTTTACAAATCAGGAGATGTAGCTGGTGTGAGAAGAGAAACCTTTAAATTTGCAGATGAAATTTTGAAATTAAAATAAGAGGAAGTCTCTGCCACAAAATGCCCAATATTGTCTATACTGTCGGACATTCTAATTATGATATTCAGTATTTTCTTGAACTCTTGGATGTTTTTGCAATAGATTGCCTGATTGATATTCGGAGCATTCCGGCAAGTTCTTATTGTCCTCATTTTAATAAAGATACGCTGGCAGCCACACTCAGGCAGCGTAATATTTTATACATGCATTTTGAGAGAGAGTTTGGAGCAAAAAAACTGGAGCCAGGGTTGCTGGATGCTAACCGAAAGGTAGATTTTGCAAAAGTGCAGCAAACCCGGGATTTTTTATCTGGAGTAGAAAGATTAAAAAAAGGAACAGAGCAAGGATATACAATGGCTCTCATGTGTGTGGAAGGACACCCACTCGAATGTCATCGTTTTTCAATGATTTCCGGCTATTTGCATACTCATGGTTTTACCGTCAGGCATATTCTTAAAGATAAGACCTTTATAACTCACGAAATGCTTGAAGCAGAAGCCCTGAAAAAATATGCAAAAAAAATACCGCAGCCTACTATATTTGAGCCCATTATCTCTCAACAAGTACAACTAAAAGCTGCCTACAAAGCTCACAACGAAGATGTAGCATGGCAACTTGAAGTGTAAACAATAGAGATTTGGATAGAATGATGGAATATGAATAATACTCCTGACTGCTTCCATCTGAATAGAGATAACCTGAAGTTATAAAATTTATCAATACCATGAGCAAAGAAAAATTTACCACACTTGTTTCTACAGCCGTTCCGCTGCCTATCGAAAATATTGATACTGACCAGATTATTCCGGCTCGTTTTCTGAAAGCCACTACCCGTGAAGGTTTTGGTGAAAATCTGTTTCGTGACTGGCGTTTTGATGCTAACAACCAGCCTAAGTCTGAGTTTGTCTTAAACAATCCTACTTATTCTGGAAAAATATTGGTGGCAGGCAAAAATTTTGGGATGGGAAGCAGTCGTGAACATGCTGCATGGGCTATTCATGATTATGGCTTTAAAGTAGTAATTTCAAGCTTTTTTGCTGATATTTTTAAAAATAATGCACTCAACAATAGTGTATTGCCACTTATTGTTTCTGAAGAATTGTTAAGAGAGATATTCACTGAAATTGAGAAAAATCCTGCTTTTGAACTGACAATAGACCTCGAAAATCAGAAAATTTCTCTCGCTAATGGCACTTCTGCTTCTTTTGATATCAATCCTTATAAAAAATCCTGCCTTATCAATGGGTATGATGATATTGACTACCTGCTGAGCCTGAAGCCGGAAATAGAGGCATTTGACAAAGCTCACTAATCAGGTTGACGTATTTAGGTTGTTGTTTAAGATTTAAAAAATAGATAAAAGTATATAATGAAAAAACATATCGTAATACTGCCTGGCGACGGCATAGGAAAAGAAGTTACACAGGAAGGTAAAAAAGTACTGGAGAAAATAGCAGTTAGATTTTTTCACGAATTTACGTTCGAAGATGCTATTATCGGGCATGATGCCATAGAAGCTACGGGTAACCCCCTGCCAGATGAAACACTCGCCAAGCTTAAAAATTGTAATGCAATTCTTTTTGGAGCTGTGGGTCATCCAAAATATGACAATGATCCTTCTGCCAAAGTTCGTCCGGAGCAAGGGTTACTCAAAATGCGAAAAGAACTTGGTCTGTATGCCAACCTGCGTCCTATCAAACTCTTTGATGAATTATTAGAGGCATCTTCTATCAAGCCTGAAATCCTGAAAGGGTCAGATATTTTGTTTTTTCGTGAATTGACTGGAGATGTATATTTTGGTGAAAAAGGAAGGAAAGAGGAAGGAACTACTGCTTACGATTTAATGATTTATGCCAAATATGAAGTAGAGAGAATAGCTCACAAGGCTTTTCAGGCAGCCATGACTCGCAGCAAAAAACTAATGTCAGTAGATAAAGCCAATGTGTTGGAGTCAAGTCGTTTGTGGAGAGAAACAGTAAATGAAGTATCCAAACAATATCCTGAAGTAGAACTTACGCATCAGTTTATAGATTCGGCAGCCATGTTGCTTATTAAAAACCCGAAAAGTTTTGACGTGGTGCTTACCGGAAACCTTTTTGGAGATATACTTACGGATGAAGCCTCACAAATTGCAGGCTCTATGGGAATGCTGGCTTCGGCTTCTGTGGGCGATGCAGTAGGTTTATATGAACCCATTCACGGCTCTGCCCATGATATTACCGGTAAAGGAATTGCCAATCCTTTAGCCTCTATTTTGTCGGTAGCTCTGATGCTTGATATTTCGTTTGGCATGAAAGCTGAATCAGAGGCTGTAATTGCTGCCGTAGAGAAAACTCTGAAAGAAGGCTATCGTACCCGTGATATAGCAGATGCTAATACTCCTGCCGAAAAAATACTGAACACACAGGCAATGGGTGGAAAAGTAGTAAGTTTTTTATAAAATCAAAACAGTGATACCATGCTATCTGCTATTCAAACATATGCCTTACGATTAAAACCAGGTGAGGATTTAAAACCTGAATTACAGCAGATAGTAGATGAGCTAAAAATTGAGGCAGCCTGTATCCTGACTTGTGTAGGTAGTTTGCAAAAAGCCCGAATCCGTTTTGCCAACCAGCCAGATTATACTGAAGTTGAAGAAAAGTTTGAGATAGTATCACTTACAGGTCTATTGTCTGTTTTTGGCTGTCATCTTCATATTGCTTTATCAGATGGGAATGGTAAAACCATAGGCGGACATATTGCAGAGGGTAATCTTATCTATACAACTGCCGAAATTATTATAGGTATTATGCCTGATTATCAGTTTTTAAGAGAACATGATAGCCAAACCGGGTATAAAGAATTGAAAATACAATCTAAAAAAGCCGACATAAGTTAAAAAGAATAAAAAATCTAATTTTTTTAATGAAAAATTGGTTTAGTTTAGATAATATTTCTACATTTGCAGTCCCAAAAAAGAAAACGAGACATTTTTATAAAAATATAAAGTCATGGCAAAGAAAGGCAACAGAATTCAGGTAATTTTAGAGTGTACTGAACAGAAAAACTCAGGAGTAGCAGGTATGTCACGGTATATTACTACTAAAAACCGTAAAAATACCACTCAGCGTATCGAATTAAAGAAATATAATCCATACCTGAAAAAAGTAACTCTACACAAAGAAATCAAGTAATTGATACATCTGTTGTATTGAAACTATTTTTTGTATTTTACTAAAGTTAAAAAATATTATAAATTCCTAATCACTTAAAATCATGGCAAAGAAAGTAGTTGCTACCCTGAAAAAAGAAGGTAATGAAAAAAAATTCGCCAAAATCATTAAAGCTGTAAAATCTGACAAAACAGGTGCATATACTTTCCGTGAGGAGATTGTACCGTTGGATGATGTACAGAATGCTTTGAAAAAGTAATCACTTTTCAGACATATTGGCAGGTAAGATGTTAAAAGTCCCATTTTGGGACTTTTTTTGTGATAATATATTATATAATTTTTTGGTTTGACAGATTGGTAATAGCTTTATCCAGAAATCAGATTCTCAGTCAAAATACATTTATGGGACTTTTTGATATTTTTAAGAAAAACGTAAAAGAGGAAGCCGAGCAGAAAGAGGCTCTCAATGAAGGTTTAGCAAAAACCAAAGAAAGTTTTTTTGCAAAGCTCTCCAAAGCCATTGTAGGAAAATCGACTATTGATGATGATGTGCTGGATGAACTTGAAGAAATACTGATTACTTCGGATGTTGGCATAGATACTACCCTGAAAATAATAGAAAGAATCCAGACTCGTGTAGCAAAAGATAAATATCTTAATGCAGCAGAACTCGATAAAATTTTGAAAGAGGAGATAGCAGGTTTGCTTTCTGAGAATAAATCTTCTGATCTTAAATCATTTGATATACCTGATTCTGTAAAACCCTATGTAATTATGGTTGTAGGAGTGAATGGTGTGGGAAAAACAACTACTATTGGCAAGCTGGCATCACAATTTCATAAAGCAGGTAAAAAGGTTGTATTAGGGGCAGGTGATACCTTTAGGGCAGCAGCTGTTGACCAGTTAAAGACATGGGGAAGCCGTGTAGGTGTGCCAGTCATAGAAAAAGGAATGAACACTGACCCGGCAGCAGTGGCTTATGAAGCTGTAAAACAGGGAAGTGAACAACAGGCTGATGTAATTATTATTGACACTGCCGGGCGTTTACACAATAAAATTAATCTGATGAATGAGCTTACAAAAATCAGGAATGTCATGAAAAAAATATTGCCTGATGCTCCACATGAGGTATTACTTGTATTGGATGGAAGCACCGGGCAAAATGCTTTTATTCAGGCTACAGAATTTACAAAAGCTACTGATGTGACTGCTCTGGCTATTACTAAACTGGATGGAACGGCCAAAGGTGGGGTGGTAATTGGTATCTCTGACCAGTTTAAAATTCCGGTGAAATATATTGGAGTTGGAGAAAAAGTAGAAGATTTGCAACTATTTAATAAACATGAGTTTGTGGATTCGTTGTTTAAGAAATGACTACCTTCAGTATTTGATGTTAGTGAAGATGTAAGATTCTACTATTAATTACATCTATAATAAAAACCACAAATACAAGGCATCCTCGCTCCTGCTTTTCAACGTTTTAGACTTGTCTTTGTGGTTTTTACTTTTTCTATCTTTTATCCTGATAACGACAACAGATTTCCTCAGACTGAGTCACTGTTCAGACAAGTAGTTTTACATTACCGTATTTCCTGACAAATTTCTATCAGTACACTATTGGTAGTTTTGGGGTGCAGAAAGCAAACCAGTTTATTGTCAGCTCCTTTTTTGGGAACTTCGTTGAGTAAGGTAAAACCTTCACTGACAAGTCGTTTCATTTCTGCTTCAATATCTTCAACTTCAAAAGCAATGTGGTGAATGCCCTCGCCACGTTTTTCTATAAATTTAGCAATGGGACTGTCTTCAGCAGTGGCTTCCAGTAGTTCAATTTTGGTTTCCCCGGTTCTCAGAAAAGCTGTTTTTACTTTTTCAGCAGTTACTTCTTCTGTTTTATAAACTTCTGTATTCAGCAGTTTGGAAAATAGCTGGTTTGATACCTCCAGACTTTTTACAGCAATACCAATGTGTTCTACTTGTTTCATGAATTGTATTGTTAGATGGTTTTATGGTTAAATGGTTGGATTGATACTTGATTAAAAAAATAGCAATCCAACAATAGAGCAATATAACTATTTATTTCACATCGATTCCCATATTATAAAGCATAAAAGCCCATTTATCTGCCACTTCTTCTATAATTTTGGCAGTAGGTTTTCCAGCACCATGTCCGGCATTGGTTTCTATACGAATGAGTACCGGATTGTTGCCTTTGTGTTTTTCTTGCAAAGTAGCAGCAAACTTAAAACTATGAGCTGGCACCACCCGGTCGTCATGGTCGGCAGTCATTACCATAGTTGCCGGATATTCAGTTCCAGTTTTCAGGTTGTGCAGGGGTGAGTAAGCATACAGGTTTTTAAAACTGGCTTCGCTGCTGTCAGCCGAACCATATTCGCCAGCCCAGGCATAGCCAATCGTAAACTTCTGATAACGTAACATATCCATTACACCTACTTCCGGGAAAGCAACCTTGTATAAATCAGGACGTTGCGTCATGCAAGCTCCCACCAGCAATCCACCATTAGAACCACCTTCTATTGCTAATTTTTCTTTAGACGTATATTTTTCGGCAATCAAATATTCGGCTGCTCCGATAAAATCATCAAATACATTTTGCTTGTTTTTTAGCATACCAGCCTGGTGCCATTTTTCTCCGTATTCGCCACCACCTCTAATGTTGGCAAGGGCATAAATCCCACCGTTTTCTAATAAAATCAAGGTAGAAGTGCTAAAATAAGGGTTGATGCTGATATTGAATCCTCCATAGGCATAGAGTAGGGTAGGGTTAGAGCCATCTAATTTTATGCCTTTTTTGTAAGTAAGAAATATAGGAACCTGAGTGCCATCTTTGCTTTTAAAGAAAACCTGTTTGGTTTCATAGTCTTCAGGATTGAATTTTACCTCTGATTTCCGGAAAATCTCAGATTTGCCGGAAGCAATGTCGTATTTGTAGATGGTTGGGGGATAAGTAAACGAGGTGAAAGTATAAAAAATAAAACTATCATCTTTGTCACCACCAAAACCATAAGCCGTACCCAGAGCCGGAAACGTAATCTCACGGTCTAATTTGCCTGAAGCCAAATCATGCTGATATACTTTGGTACTTACATCTTTCAAATAAGAAACAAATACCTTTCCTCCGGCAGTACTTACAGATTCCAGTTTTTCGGGTTTCTCAGGCACAAAATCTTCTATTTTTCCGGTTTTTGTATCTATCAGAGAAAGTTTAAAGTTAGGAGCCTGTCGGTTGTGATACACCAGCAGTTTATCACCCATATTATCTACTACAGAATTTTCATTCTCAAAACCTTTGAGCAAAGGCTTGAAATTTTTATCACCAGCTTTCAAATCTTTGTAATGAATTTCGGTGGTATTGGTACCTTCGGAGATATATAAAACCAAAAACCGTTCGTCTTCTGTGGTTTGAATACTAAAAAAACGTTGCGGATGGGCTTTGTCTTCATAAATAAGTTCGTCCTGAGTTTGAGGCGTTCCGAGTTTGTGGTAATAGATTTTGGCAAATTCATTTTTGGACGACAATTCTTTTCCGGCAGCCGGTTTATCAAAACGATTGTAAAAAAAGCCGTCTTTATACCAGGCAGCCCCCGAAAATTTCACCCACTCGAGCTTATCGGTCAGTTTCTTTTTGGTAGCCACTTCCATCAGTGTAAACTCCTGCCAATCCGAACCGGCTTTCTGTGTATTGATAACTACTAATTTTTTGTCGTGTGAGATGCTGGCAATATTGGTTGTAACAGTACCTTCTTTAGAAAGCTGATTTGGGTCTAAAAAGACTTCGGGAGTACCATCCAAGCCTTTCTGAATGTAAGTAACCGACTGATTTTGCATGCCATCATTTTTGCTGAACAGATAATAATCGCCGATTCGGAAAGGAGAACCATATTTTGGATAATTATAGAGTTCTTCGTATCGTTTTTTGAGCTTGTCCCGGAACGGAATTTTAGCTAAATAGTCAAACGTAACTTTATTTTGGGCTTCTACCCAGGCTTTTACATTGGCTGCGGTATCATATTCGAGCCAGCGGTATGGGTCTTCTACTTTGGTACCGAAATAATCATCAGTCTGGCTGACTTTTTCGGTTTTGGGATAACTAAGGGCAGTCACGGCAGTTTCAGTTTTTTTTGTTTCGCAGGAAAGTAAAAGAAAACTGAAACAAGAGACAAGAAGAATAGGTTTTAGGTTCATAATAAGAACATGCTATTTTTTGAAAAAAAAGATAAAGGCAATTTACCTAAATATTACTTTTTTTCGTTAAAATTTGTTAAACGGGTAGCCGTTTGTACAGAATTTGCATCTGTATAATGTCAAACTGACATATTTTTGTATGGAGGTCTGATTTTTGATTTAGCATCAGTACACTGAGAAAATAACTATTAAAAAATCAAACATATATTTTGCACTATGAATATCTTAAGAAAAACATTTCCCTTGTTTGTTGCCGGAGTGATTGGCAGTGCTGCCACATTGGGAGCTTATAAGTTATTTGAGAAACCCGATTACTCTCAGGGAGTTACTCAAAATGCTCCAATCGTAAAAACACAATGGACAGGTGACCAAAAAAATGGTAACATCCCTGCCGATTTTTCATTTGCTGCCGAAAAATCAACACCTGCGGTTGTTCACATACGTTCAACCATGACAGCTACCCGCAATAGCAGCCAACAACTCAATTTACCGAGAGAGTTTCGTGATTTTTTTGGAGATGATTTCTTTTTTGGTCCTCAGCAAAGAAGTCCTCAGCAATCTACCGGCTCAGGTGTAATCATCAATGCCGACGGCTACATTGTAACTAATAACCACGTAATCGATGAAGCTGATGAAGTAGAGGTTACTCTATATGACAAACGTAGCTACAAAGCTGAAGTTGTAGGGACTGACCCCTCTACAGACCTTGCTTTGTTAAAAATAGACCAGAAAGATGTTCCTTTTTTGGCATTGGGCAATTCTGACGATGTCAAAGTGGGGCAGTGGGTATTGGCAGTAGGTAATCCTTTTAATCTCACTTCTACGGTTACTGCCGGTATAATTTCTGCTAAAGGACGTAATATCAATATCCTAGACAGATCTAACACACCTGTGGAAAGTTTTATACAAACTGATGCTGCTGTGAACCCAGGTAATTCGGGTGGTGCTTTGGTAAACCTCAATGGCGACCTTATTGGTATCAATACGGCTATTGCCAGCCAGACAGGAAGTTTTGCCGGATACGCTTTTGCCGTGCCTGTTAGCATTGTACGTAAGGTTGTGGATGATCTTGTAAAGTATGGTATCGTACAAAGAGGTTTATTGGGCATTTCTATTCAGGAAGTAGATAGTAAACTTGCTAAAGAGAAAAACCTTAAAGTAAATGATGGGGTATATGTAGGAGCTTTCCCTGAAAGTAGTGCTGCCCGTGAAGCTGGTATCAAAGAAGGGGACGTCATTGTGAAAATAGATAATGTGAAAGTAGGTTCTGTACCACAATTGCAGGAACAGGTAGCTCAACACCGCCCCGGTGACAAAGTGAAAGTTGCAGTTAATCGTTTCGGGACAGAAAAAATATTTGATGTGGTGCTAAAAAGCAATGAAGGTAGCACGGAGATTTCTAAAAATAATCGTCCTGAAATAGCTGCTCGCTTCGGTGCTGATTTTGAAGATTTAACTGCAGAAGAGAAGGCAAAACTAAAAGTAGATGGTGGTGTAAAAGTAGCTTATCTGTATGCCGGTGGTAAACTTCGTCAGACAGAGATGCGTCAGGGATTTATTATCACTAAAGTTGACGATAAACCTGTAAAAAATCTACGAGAACTCAATGCTGCCATTGCCAATAAAAAAGGTGATGTGGTGCTGAAAGGATTTTATCCGGGCAGCGATCGTATGTATTTATACGCAGTAGAGTTTTAAGGTAAAAACTGCTCAAAAACAGAAAGAGGATTCCATTGGGAATCCTCTTTCTGTTTATAAAGTTATTTTTTATTGTCATGCAGTTTGATTTTCTGCTATGGAGTTGGTTTTGAGGAAGTGTCCTCTGGTCATTTGCCATAACTCTCTGACAGGCACAGGCTTGATGCCATTTTGCATATTTTCTCTACAAATCTGGTAAATTATTTTCCAGTGATTGAGTAAGTCACGATAAGCTTTTAGTAGTGTGTATTGAGGATCGTAGATATGAGCTGGTTCTGCACTTACGCCATTCAGTTCCATAATTCGTATGTTTTTGCCTTCATACAAATCTTCCAGACTTTTTACTTTCATATCAAAGCGTCCGTAATAAAAGCCATCTACCGGCAAGGCAATTTCGTTAAAAACTTTATGTAATGTGTCGTTTATCAGATGATTGCCATTAAGAAACATCGTTCCACGACAATGATTGCCAATGGGTTCGAGTAACAGACTTTCATTCTCAGGCAAAATTTCCTGCATTTTTTCTCCTAATTTTTTTTGCAGTTTTGCATACTGAAATCTGGCTCTTACACTTTGGTTTATGAGTTCTTCAATGGTGTTTTTTCCGTTTCCGGTAACTGAAAGAAATTTTTTCAGGGTAACTGAACTTACTTTTCCGGAAGGTTGAGAAGGCAGGCGGTAAAACATAACACCCATTTCAATCTCAAAATCTATGAATTCCTGAATAATAAAACTTTCCTGGTTTTCTTCAATATACTTCTGTAAGGCTTCTGCATTTTCAATTTTTTCAACCTGATTGCCCCTTTCGCCTATATTTGGCTTGGCTATCAACGGAAAGCCAATGCCATTTGACAACAGTTTAAACGTAATTTCTTCCAGATTTTCATTTTTTTCAATAAAAATAGTCTTTGGCTTGTATTGGGCTGGTATTTTATTGAGAATGTCAATTTTGCTTTCGCCAAAAAAACCACCTGCTTCAATTCCTGGATTGGCAGCTGTAAAATAGGTAAACGAACGGGATTTGAGAGCCAGCCAAAGCCAGTAGGGGAGTACAGGAATATAAAAAAACCACCAGGTCCAGTACTCATATTTCAATATTTTGACAAGCCAGAGAGGTATTTTCATAAGGCAGAATAAGTAACAGAATTGTCTACAGGAAATTGACTTGCTGATTTTTCCAGTTCAAAACTAAAAATTTCAAAACTGAGCAAATCTTCATAAGTTATCTCTTTTTTTTGTTCATAATGCCTGATGGCAGTAATACTTACTGTTTCTATAACTCCTCTGTCCATCAGTATGTCATTGTTTTTGTTGCCTGTCCCACCAAAATGATGAAAATGTAGGATATCTTCCACTTCATACTTTTCTTTGTGAAGCAGCCATTCAGCAAACCAGTTTTCCCGTTGCTGCCTTATCGGCAAAGGGTATAAGGTAGCTGATGACCAGATATGAGGTTGGTTGGTATCTTTTTCAGTAACGGTGAGTTTTTCAGCTTCATCCCATCGTATTTCTGTGAGACTTAGTTTAGAGGTTTCATTGATAATCAACAAAGTAAAAGGCTCAATGCCTGTAAAATCATATTCCTTTACAAACCGTTGTACATTCTTGAATTTGAAAAAGTCAAGCAGCATCAACCCTCTGCTCAGGCGATAGGGAGGTTTGTGTGTATGGGTTTCAAAAGCCCCATTTAACAGGCATAATGTAAACCCATTTTCTGTGGCAGCAATCCAGGTTCCATTTGCCTGAGCATCTTTCGGGAAAACCACCTGACTGTCAAATACCTGATATAATTGAGGAGGTAAAGCCTTTTTACGATCGGGTCGTTCGTCCCGGTTAGAAGTTAGTATAAATCCCTCATGCTCCAATGGTAAAAAAGTAACAGTACACATAAAAATGCTGAATTGTTAAATTGTGTTATTGTAAAATGGCTTAATTTCTGATAGTCAACTAGTTGAAAATAATACAACTATTAAACCATTTCACAATTTTTTAGTTTTTTCCGGCTTTCTGAAATCTAAGTGTGGAATACGCTACTCCAAAATGTTCGGGTAATAAGATTTTCGGAAAATGAGTTTGAACAGCTATTCTGATGATTGCCAGATGATGAATGCAATGTTCGATATTATAAGCCAGTTCTCTGTAAAAAGTGGTGGGTATCGAAATAGAAAGTTCGTCATGCTCCATCTTAACATGAAGGTGAATAGTGCTATCTTCCTGAAAACTATTCAGATTTTGAATAAGGTGCTGAATGACCTGAATTGCGTAACTCCGGTCGTTTTCAAGTCTCAGGTTTCTTTCACGGGCTTCATAATCTACTGAATGCTCCACTAATCCTTTAAATAAACATTCATAAAATTCAAGGATATGACGCAGGTGTTTGCCTATAGAACTGCCGGATAATACAGTGAGAGGTTTGCTGTATTGCTCGTCATTTAATTGATTGATTAGGGCTTGTACAGGGAGCAGGGTAGCAATAGAAGATTGTTGTAAAAGCATTTTATTGAGAGATTAAAGAGATACCACAACTGAAAAATGTACGACAAAGAGTAAATTTAGGATTTTATCGGTACAAATTTCCCTATAAACTTAATAGCTTCTTTACGTTGCATGAATAAAACAGCTATACAGCAGAGAAACGCCACTAAAGCATATATAAATAACTGTCCGCCATCATCACTGCCATCTGTATTTTTGACTTGTATGCCCAGTACAGTAAGATGTGAGACCAATGCTCCTGCCAGCACACCTGCCCCCAAAAAAGCTCCTATCCATGAAGTACGTGGTATAAGTATCAATATGGAGGCTATTAATTCAGCAATGCCTGTACCATACCTGCCCCAAGGCTCCATACCGACTTTGGTAAAAATGTAAATAGATTCAGGAGAACCCGAAAATTTGAAAAACAGGCTTTGTATCATAATCAAAGCCGGAAGTATTCTGAATATCCAGAGTAAAATGTTTGAACTTTTCATAGTTAAAATAATAGATGTGGGTGAATTGATAACTTTCTTTGACAAAAGTAGGATGTTGCCCGTTGTACTTATGTCGGCTGTAAGACATTTATCCCAAAAATCTGTTCTATTCACCTTTGTTGTGATAACATGAATATTTCTTTTTCAACATCTGCCAAATGTCTGATTTCAAAAAGCTGCTGTAATAATTTTTCCTTAAAGTGTAAATATTCAGCCGAATTGGCATGAAAAGGTTTATGAGCCAATGCCTTGCTGATTTTATCCCATTTTTTCAAAAAATCAAGTAATGCTCTGTCGAAATAAGTCTCTGTAAATTTTTCCCAGATATATAATTCAGCAGTTTCTGAAGGATGAATCAAATCTGGTTTATAAAACCTGTAATCCCGTAAATCATCGTTTAATAATTCGTAAGCCGGAAAATAAGAAATTTTTTTCGGAAATTTTTCAGTAATATGATGACAGGCAACACGAAGCAGTGATTTGCTTACCTGATTGAGTGTCAAAGTATCTTTGATATGCCGTACAGGACTTACTGTCAAAATCAGATGCATGTCAGGATTATATGCAAGGCATATATTGACCAGTTTTTGTAGTGATTCTGTTATTTCGTCTAACTGAAGAAGTTTTTTCTCAAAAAGTGCAGAGGGCATTTTATGGCAATTGGCTACTATCTTTTTCTCAGCCAGAAGTTCGTAAACGAATGCTGTTCCGAGAGTGAGAATCATAAAATCAGTTTTCTTGAGAAAATCGTCAGTTTGTAAAGCAATCTGGCTAAGTTTCTCAGACAATGCCTCTGCACTGGTTGCCGAAATCTCTGAGTGAACATCATAGTGAAAAAACAAACCATTGTGCTCTGCTATCAGCCTTTCATCAAATCTGGCTTTCTTATCTGCCACTATTTGAGGAATTTTCTGTAAAGAAACTGGATTAAAAATAATGCCGAATGGATTGACAATAGCATGTAACTTATTTTCTTTCAGTTTTTCTCCCATTACAGATGCAAAACAAGAACCCATCGCAAACAACCGGCTTTTAATTGAGATTTTTGTGGAAACAGGCGGAATAATAAGTTCGGTACGAAAATTTATCATATTATGTTGAGTTATCAGTGATGGAGTTCAGGAATCAGTATGGAATGAGAACTATAAAGTATGAACCATGAAAAAGCAAACTATTGCGTTTATCTCATAATATCTCGTCCTTCATCGTTTATAATTCATAACTACAATTCCTTGCAATTTCAAAAAAAGTCTGTAACTCGCATTTGTCAATTTTTAACTTTAACAACCTATGAATATACAATTTTTTGGGGCAGCTCGTACCGTAACTGGTTCAAAACATTTGATAACTACATCGACGGGCGTCAAAATATTGCTTGATTGTGGACTTTTTCAGGGTATAGAAACCGACGAACTGAATCTTAATTTTGGCTTTTTACCTGCTGAAATTGATTTTTTGGTACTTTCTCATGCCCATATTGATCATTCGGGCTTATTGCCCAAACTGATAAGAGACGGCTTTGCAGGAGATATATATGCTACGCCAGCTACTTATGCTCTTTGCCAGATAATGTTGCTGGATAGTGCCAAAATTCAGGAAAGTGACTTAAAAAGGATAAATGAACGCCGAAAAAAGAAAGGAGAAGAACCTTTGCCAGCTTTATATGATGTAGAGGATGTAAAGGAAACATTAAGCCGGTTTAAGACTGTGGACTATCACAAAGATTTTTATCTTACGCCTGATATAAAAGTCTATTTTACAGACACAGGTCATATTCTGGGAAGTGCTGCTGTCAGTTTAACTATCAAAGAAAGTGATAAGACCACACGAGTATTTTTTTCGGGAGATATAGGCAGACCTAATGACAAAATATTGCGTTCACCGGAGCCATTTCCACAGGCAGACTATATTATCTGTGAATCTACGTATGGCAACCGACTACACGAACCGGAAGTAGATATGAAATCGCATTTGCTGGCTATTGTCAAAAAAACTTGTGTAAGCAATCGTGGTAAATTGATTATTCCGGCTTTTAGTGTTGACAGAACCCAGGAATTGGTATATGCTCTTGACCAGCTTTCGTCGGAAGGACTATTACCTCCTATTAAAGTGTTTATTGATAGTCCTTTGTCAGTAAATGCTACCAAAGTGATGCGTGAACATGAAGAATGTTTTAATCCTGACTTACTGGCTTATATCAAGAAGGATGGTGATGCTTTTAACTTTCCTAACTTGTTTTATATATCAGATGTTGAAGATTCTAAACAACTCAATGAGCTTCGGGAACCCTGTATTATTATTTCGTCGTCAGGCATGGCAGAGGCAGGCAGGGTAAAACATCACATTAAACATAACATTGAAGACCCTGCTTCTACCATTCTGCTGGTTGGCTATTGCTCCCCTAATAGCCTGGGAGGACAATTAAAATCTGGGGCTAAATCAGTCCGGATATTTGGAGAAGAATTTGTTGTAAAAGCCAGCGTTGAAATCATGGATTCATTCTCAGCACATGCTGATTACAAAGAGATGATACAATTTTTATCATGTCAAAATCCTGAACAGGTTAAAAATCTTTTTCTGGTACATGGGGAGTATGAAGTACAGCAAGATTTCCGTAAAATGTTACAGGAACAAGGCTTTAAAAATGTTTATATTCCTGAAATGAAAGAAAAAGTTACTTTATAAAAAGGCTAACATTAAACACAATGAACTAATGATTCTTTGGTTCGTGATTGATGTGATATAAATTGTTTTACTGTTAAATTGTCAAATTGGTGGTAAATGGTATCTTAACAATTCAGCTATTTAACAATAAAACTATTTGCTTGTATTGAGTCATAAATGTATGCTTTTTCCCGACATCAGTCCATAATTGTAATATTAGAATACCATGTTCAGACTTCAAAAAATAATAGCTTTAATAGGTTTTTTACCAGTAATTTTTCCTGCAACTGCCCAAACTATAACCCTCTATCCTCAGGCAGACCATGTAGGCGAACACACTGTCAGAATGCTGAAAATAGATATTACTGACAAATACACCGTAGTTTCGTTAGTTCACAAAGCTGACCATCCTATGGGTTGGATACGCATACAGCCAGAAGTACAGTTAATCGCAGTGGGTGGGCGAAAAAAATATAAATTTATCAAAGCAGAAGGTATTCCGGTGGCTCCACGCCAGAAAGAAAATATCCAAACTGGCGAAAAAACATATTTTAAGGTCTATTTCGAAAAATTAGACCCCGGCGTGGAATTGTTTGATTTTTTTGAATGTATATCCAATGACCAGGTAAGATGCTTTAATTACTATGGTGTTCATGTAAAAAATCCGGATATTCAGACAAAAAAAGATGAACCGTTGGTGAAAAATGAGCCTGACCCCATTAAAAAGCCTGACAATAACAAACCACAGCCACCCAAACCTGTGATTACTAATCCTTTGGTAACAGTGGCTGGAAAAGTGATTGATGCCAAAACTCAAAAAACCATCAGTGCTGCTATTTCGTATAAAATTCTTACTACACAAAAACCAGTAGGTATTGTAAATGCCAATAATGCAGGTTATAAAATTACATTGGCTCCTCAGAAAGTGTACACTTATACCGCTTCTGCCAAAGGCTATCTGGCAGTAGAAGAATCGCTGGATTTGAGTAAAGCAACCGATAAGCAAGTGGTTACCAAAAATATTCTCCTCAAACCAATTGAAGTCGGTGAAACTATCCGTCTTAATAATATTTATTTTGCACAGGGAGAATATTATTTATTGAGTTCGTCTTTTGGGGAACTTGACAATCTGGTAAAAATTATGAAAGACAATCCAACTATGGAAATCATGCTTGAAGGGCACACCGATGTAATCGGGAAAGCAGATGATAACCTGAAATTGTCGGAAGACAGGGTGGCAGAAGTTAAAAATTACCTAATTAAGAAAGGAATTTCCGGATTACGCATTCAGACCAAAGCCTACGGAGGAACCAAACCTTTAGACCCAAATGGTAACGAAAATAACCGTCGGGTAGAATTTAAAATCCTGAAAGGCTAACTATAAAAGATAAACCGGATGTAACTATACTCTTCAAACAAATTGTTGTTTTCAGAAAACCTTTTATTAGAACTATGAAAAAGAATATTTTAATACTATTGTTTATACTTTTGGGAACTATTTCGGCTTTTTCACAAAAGACCTATTATCCGCTTGTAGAAAGTCAGGGAGAGCCTAAAGTAAAAATTTTAGTGGTGGACATTGCTAAAGATTATACTGTTGTTTCGTTTGTTTACACAGGTTCTGTACCCAAACTTCCATTTGGTGTAGTGCCGGATACCAATTCAAACTGGTGTCAGATAGACCCTCGTATTCAAATTATTGGTGTTGGAGGAAAAAGAAAATATAAATTTATCAAAGCAGAAGGTATTCCGGTGGCTCCTAAAAGGCTCTATATCAAACAAGATAAACAGAAAGTCTATTTTAAGGTGTATTTTGAAAAAATAGAACCAGGTGTTGAGAGAGTAGATATTTTTGAGTGTACTAACTATGATAATATCATTTGCTTTAACTTTTATGGAGTTCTTATTCGCAATCCTGAACCACCCAAACAACCCGATCCTACACCCCCCCAGCCTGATCCTCAAAAACCCACCCCTACAAAACCTGTTGTTACAGTCCCATTGGTAACAGTTACAGGTAAAGTGCTGGATGCCAAGACACAAAAACCATTGAGTGCCAATCTTATTTTTGACATATTACCCAGTCAGAAACAGGTAACAACTATTGTAAGTACAGCTACCGGTGAATACAAAACAACGCTTTCACCTGCTTCGTTTTACTCAGTTTCTGCCTCTGCAAAAGGGTATCTGGTAACTGAAGAGAATATAGATCTTACTAAAGCCGTTGATAAACAGGTGATTACTAAAAATATATTGCTCAAGCCCATTGAGATTGGTGAAACTATTCGACTCAATAATATCTATTTCCCACAAGGCGAAGCTACTTTGCTGAGTGCCTCTTTTGCCGAACTTGACCAGCTGAATAAAATTTTACAACAAAACCCTACGATGGAAATATTAATCGAAGGACATACTGACATCATTGGTAATCCGAATGACAATATGAAACTATCAGAAGACCGTGTAAGAGCTGTAAAGGATTATCTGGTTAAAAAAGGAGCAGTGGCTACCCGAATTCAAACTAAGGCTTATGGAGGAACCAAGCCAATCAAAACAGAGGGTACAGACGAAGAGCGACAGATAAACCGACGGGTAGAGTTTAAAATCCTGAAAAAATAACAAATAAGCCTGTATAATTGCATACAGGCTTTTCTATTCTATGAAATACAGAATTGTTTTTACAATCATCCTTGCATTTATCTTGCCGCTTGGCTGGGCAACCCGCAGGTTTGATAACTTCTTTCCTGATTTTATAGCCATTTATGGAGGAGATACATTATGGGCTACAGTAGTTTATTTATTGTTCAGAATTATCTTTATCCAAGAGTCATCTTTTCGTATTTTTTATTATGCTCTCACTTTTGCATTTCTTATCGAAATATCCCAATTCTATCATGCTTCCTGGATAGATACTATTCGGCATACCACATTTGGGGCTTTGGTTTTAGGAAATACCTTTCTCTGGTCAGACCTTGTCTGCTATGTTGCAGGAATTACAATAGGATTTTTGCTCGACAAAATCTATCTGAAACCGGTGTAATATTTCTTTCTTTTTTCAGAATAATTAGCTGTTAACTTGGTTAATTTCAATAGAATTTTGTCTCTAAAGGTCTGCAAATTCTCTTTTCACCATATAATATTCTGGTGAAAAATACACAATATATTGAGATGTGTTTTTTGTGAAAATTGCATTTTTAAATAAAAAATTTGTTATTTATTGAAAAAATAGATGTAAAAACCTGTTTTTATTTGCAAAGTCAAAATAAAGCACATAATTTTAAACCCAGTTTTGAATATTTTGTTTTAACCTTTATTCTTTTATTTATGAGAAAAGCTCTACTCATGTGCTTTCTCTGTCTTATTGCCACATTCCATTTGCTGGCACAAGACAGAACTGTTACCGGAAAGGTAACTGACGATTCAGGTGTTCCTATTCCTGGAGTTAACGTTAGCGTTAAGGGTACCACACGCGGAACTGCCACAAATGCTGATGGAACATATCAGCTTAATATTTTATCTACAGACCAGTATCTGATGTTTTCCTTCATTGGGTATAAGATTACAGAAGTAGCTATCGGATCCCAAACAATTGTGGATATTAAGCTTTCGGCTGATAATCAGGTTCTTAATGAGATAGTAGTTACTTCACTAGGAATTCAGCGTCAGTCAAAAGAACTTGGTTACTCGGTTGCTACTATAAAAACTGAGGAAATAAATCAGGCAAAAGCATTAAATGCTGCTACTGCACTTTCTGGTAAGGTAGCAGGTCTTCAGATTAATACCATCAACAATGGGGTAAATCCTGATACTCGTATTGTATTAAGAGGTAATCGTTCACTATTAGGAGAAAACCAGGCTCTGCTTGTGATTGATGGGGCACAAGTTCCTTCAGATGCTATTAACTACCTTAACCCTAACGATATAGAAAGTATAAACGTACTAAAAGGAGCTAATGCAGCAGCCTTGTATGGGTCTTCAGCTTCTAATGGGGCACTAATTGTAACTACTAAAAAAGGGGCAAATAGTGCTCCAAAAGTAAACTTTACCAATACCAGTTATCTGGAGAGTATTAGTTTTATGCCCGAATTTAACAACAGATTTGGAGGTGGTACAGAAAATTACAGTCGTTATTTTGTGCCTTTTGAAAACCAGTCATATGGTCCTGAATATACTACTGGTGATGTAGAATCGACAGAAGATGGACTAGTATCAGGTGCTATGATTCCAATTGGAAGAGTTTTGGAAGATGGTTCAAGACAGATGGTGCCTTACCTGCCATTAAAAAACGAAAGACGCAAGTCTTATGATGTAGGCTCTACTACTCAGAATGATATTTCTATACAAGCCGGTGATAAAAACGGTAATTTCTTCCTTTCTTTACAAGATGTAAATACTAAAGGGATAGTGCCAGGTGATAAGAACAGAAGAACTGGTGCCCGCTTTAACGCAGACCGTACTTATGGCAAATTTAAAGCAGGATTTAGTTTGAGCTATAGTCAGGCAAAAACTGAAAAAACAAATGCGAACTTTTATAATGCTATTCTCAATACACCATCTTATATACCTGTTTCAACATATCGCAATTGGCAGCCCTATAAAAATGAGGATGGTACAATGAATTTTGCTAATCCAAATAATTATTATAATGATTATTTCAATAATCCTTTTTTTGATAAAGATAACAATAGAAATTCAGAGAGAAGAGGATTATTAAATGGTAATTTTAATATTGCATTTCAACCGTTAAGTTGGCTTAACCTTTCTTATCGGGTAGGCTTTACAAATAAGTCCTATGATGGAAAAAACTGGACAGGCAAATTTGCATACACTTCTTTTGCGAAGGCATCAGGTAAGTATAATGCTCAAGCACCAATAACAGGTGGAGTATCAGATTATAGTGCCTATGAAAATCAGTTGAATACTGATTTCCTGATTACCATGAAAAAAGAAATAGGTAACTTCTCTGGGACATTGATTCTGGGTAATAATATTCGTGAAAATAGCTCTAAAGCTGTGAATGTGGGTGCTAGTGCTCTGGTAAATCCTGGACTTTATAATGTAAGTAATTTGACAGGACAGCCATCTGCAAGCGAAGGAAGTGCTAAAAGTCGGATTATAGGTACTTATGCTGATTTGACATTGGGTTATAAAGGCTTCTTGTATGTGCATGGTTCTGCCAGAAATGATGTCACCTCTGTTTTATCTAAAGATAATCGCTCTTATTTTTATCCTGGTGTTGATGTATCATTTGTATTATCTGAGGCTATACCAGCTATAAAAGATAGCAAAGTTATCAGTTATGCCAAATTAACAGCTGCTGCCACTAAGGTAGGAGGTGTTCAAGTAGGGGCATATTCTCTGCAAACAACATTTAATACGGCTGGTGGTTTCCCTTATGGTAGCTTGGCTGGGTTTACTTATGGAAATGTAATCAGAGATCCACTCTTGAAACCTGAATTTACAAAATCATATGAAGTTGGAACGGAGATAGGTTTTTTTGATAGTAAAGTTAATTTGGAACTGGCTTACTATAACCAACGTACTAATAACCAGACTGTAACGATTGATATTTCAAGAGCTACTGGATTTTCAAGTGCTACTATCAATACTGGAGAACTGCAAAATAGAGGATATGAAGCTACATTAAAAGTTACTCCTGTTAGTACTTCTTATGGGTTAAAATGGGATGTTAATGTTAACTATACTTATACAGATAATAAAGTTATCTCTTTATATCCTGGCTTAAGTGAGATTAACCTAAGTAATTACTATGGTGTAGTAAACTCTACTTTGTATCAGGTATTTTCTACAGTGGGAGAACAATATCCTGTAATTAAAGCTGTAGCCTATAAAAGAGATCCTCAGGGAAGAGTGATTGTAGATGCTAATAGTGGTTACCCAATTAAGGATCCAAATCTTAAAAATATGGGACAAACCAATCCCAGACATAAGTTGGGTTTGTCTACTACAGTTAAATATAAGGGTTTGTCACTTACTGCCTTAGCTGAATATCGTGGTGGTAATGTAGTTGCTCATGGATTAGCTGAAACAATGTGGTTTACAGGTTTGGCAGGACCAACTACCAATTATGGTCGTGAACGTTTTGTATTTCCTAATTCTGTATATCAAACAGGTACTAATGCAGATGGCTCTCCTATATATACAGAAAATAAAGATGTTGCTCTCAAAGATGGTGGTCTGGGTGCTTGGGATAGCAATTTACGTGGTATTGGTGAGAATTTTGTTACAAGTGCTGCCTTCTGGAAGCTAAGAGAAGTTGCATTAAACTATACTATTCCTCAAAGTATTATAGGAAAAACAAAATATATTAAGACTGTGAATATTGGTATTGTAGGCAGAAATCTCCTTACACTATTGCCTAAAGCTAACGTGTATACTGATCCTGAATTTAATAATACCACTACTAATGCAGTGGGTGTGAATGCTACCTTTATTACACCTCCTACACGTACATATGGAGCAACTATTTCTCTTGGCTTCTAATTTTATTCTAAAACAGAAACGCAAACAATGAAAAGAAAAATATATTCTATACTTTTAGCAACTTCTCTATTTGTTTTAGGAAGTTGTAAGGGTTATCTGGACATCAATGATAACCCTAATCAGGCAATATCTTCTACGCCTGATTTAGTGTTGCCAGCTGCTTTGAATGCTACCGCTGGACGTTTGGCTCATCATGAGATTGGAGCATTTTGGGCTGGTCAGTGGTCTCCCACAGGTAGTGTTTCTGGTTTTATAGAGCAAAAAACATATGATATTACCTCTAACTTTCAGAATGGTACCTGGCAAAGTTTATATGATAATTTGACAGATTATCAGTATGTTGAGCAAAATGCTAAAAGCTGGAAAGCTGCCTCTGGAATAGCTAAAGTAATGAAAGCATATAATTACCAGATTTTGGTAGATATGTACAATAACGTACCTTATACAGAAGCACTGAAGGGTGCAACTGTTTTACGTCCTAAATATGACGGAGGACAAGCTATATATGATGATTTAATTAAAGTACTGGATGATGCTATCGTAGACTTAAAAACGCCTGTAAGTGCAGATAACCCTTCTCCAGGTGCATCAGATATCTACTTTAATGGTAACCTTACAAAATGGGTAAAGTTTGCAAATACTCTTAAGCTAAGACTTTTGATTCGTCAAACAAATATATCAGGCAAAGATATTAAAGGCGGTATTAGCAAGATTTTAGCTGAAGGTACTGGGTTCTTAGGTGCAGATGAAAATGTATTATCCAATCCAGGCTATATAAAATCGGCAGGTAAGATGAACCAGTTTTATGAAAACTATGGTTTTACTGCTGCAGATGCTAACGCAGGTAATCGTAATTTCTATTGTTATAGTAATTTTTTTATTACCAATTTAAAAAATACTAATGATGTAGATAGATTGGCTCGTTTGGCTACTACTGCTACTAATGCTCCATATACAGGACAATATCGAGGCCCTAATTTTGGCGAAGGAAATGACGATTATTTGTCAACCAAAGTTTCATTATTCGGTCCAGGTATAGTAGATCCGCCTGCTTCTTTAGGTGGCACAGGTAATGGTTATAACAGGTCACAAGTTGTGATGACGGCTTCCGAAAGTTTCTTCTTGCAAGCAGAAGCAATTCAAAGAGGATTTTTAACTGGTGATGCTCAAACTGCTTACGAAAACGGGATTAAGGAATCTTTTAAATTACTCACGGTTCCTAGTGCTACCACTGCTGCAGTTACATACTATACACAACCTTTAGCAAACGTAAGCTGGGTAAGTTCTACTGATAAGATAGCAGCTATTATTTACCAGAAATGGGTTGCCATGGCAAGTTTTACAGGTTTTGAAGCATGGAATGATTTTAGACGTTTGGGTCTTCCCAATGTCCCATTATCTACCCGAGCCATAGGTAGTAAATATCCTTCAAGATTTGTTTATCCTGCTTCTGAGTTTAGCACTAATTCTGAAAATGCTAATGCTCAAGGATTTGTGAATCAGTTTGATAGTAAAATCTTTTGGATGAAATAAACTTTTTAAGACATTTTAATTAGAGACTCATGAAAAAAAATATAAAATATCTATTTATAGCTTGTCTTGCCATTTTTGGACTAAGTTCTTGTTTAAAAGATATGGGATACACAGATATTGTTAATACTGTGAATGGTAATGGAGTGATTTCTATTTTTGGAAATGAAGCTGGTGTATATACCAAAACATTAAATGCTTCTACAACTCCTCAAGACGTAGCTGTCACAGTAACTTTAGGTTCTCCTGATTATTTTAATAAGGATGTTGTAGTTACTCTTGGTGTAGACGGAGCAGCTTTGACTGCATACAATGCTAAACAATTAGCTGCAGATGCATCTTTTAAGCCTTATGAGATTTTGCCTGCAAACTCGCTCACTACACCTTCACCTACTACAACGATTAAAGCGGGTACAAGAGATGCAGAATTTATCATTAAAGTAAATACTTCTCTTCTTGATTTAAGTAAAAAATATATGTTACCTGTTAGCATAACAGATGCACAAGGTATAACTATAGCAAGCAATCTTAAAACATCTTATATTGCTATAGCTGTTAAAAATCAATATGATGGTACTTATAAAACAACTGGAACAGTAGACAGACAGGGTAATCCTACTGATCAAGTTAGTGAAGATAAAACACTTTCAACTATAGACGGGACTACAAGTCGTACTATTGCCTCTTTTTTTAATAATAGTACTCTGCAGTTTGATATAGTAGTTAATCCTGATAATACTGTTACTATTAAGCCTGTAGATGGGGCAGGAGCAGTTATTACTGGAACACCAGGCAAAACTTCAACTTATAATCCGGCAACTAAAACTTTCACTTTATACTATGGATATGTGAATGCTTCTGGATTATCAAGGGTTTTTGCTGAAACACGTGTAAAAAAATAAGTTATTATGCCCTATAAAAAAGCTACCTGTTGAGGGTAGCTTTTTTTATGACCAAAATCATTTTAACTAATGACTTATATTAGGCAAATGGCTTTAATAGTGCTGTAATTTTGAAAAATAAATACAAAGTTATTTATATAGATTCTAAATTACTTCTGCTTTGTCAACAACTATAGTTTCTGCTTTATTTTTGCACAATGGCTGGGAGTTATTAAAGAGACAAGCATTTAGAATCAGAAACAGCCTGTTATAAGCCACAGAGAAATGAACCAGTATTTTAAAGCCATCAGCTTATCACACCATACGGCTCCGGTTGCCGTTAGAGAGTTATTTGCTCTGAACGAAGATACATGCAAAAAATCTTTATTTCAGTTAAAAGAAATCCTGAACCTTTCAGAATTATTAATATTATCAACCTGCAATCGTACGGAAATATATTATACTGCTCAGGAAGAACTTGCAACAGATATTATAAAAATCATTGGTATTGTTAAAGGCATAGCAGATATAAGTTTGTATTTGCCCTATTTTCAGTTAATCAATGATCAAAATTTAGCAACTGAGCATTTATTTGAAGTAGCGATGGGGCTTGATTCACAGGTAGTTGGTGATATTCAAATATCTAATCAGGTAAAAATGGCTTACCAATGGTCTGCTGATATGGATTTAGCCGGACCATTTCTTCACAGACTGCTTCACACTATTTTCTTTACCAATAAGAGAGTCTCACAGGAAACGGCTTTTCGTGATGGAGCTGCTTCTGTTTCGTATGCAGCTACCGACTTAATAGAGTTACTGGCAGGTAGTCTGAAAAATCCAAAAATATTGGTAGTCGGTTTAGGAGAAATAGGGACAGATGTGGTAAAAAATCTTTCTGCCAAAAAAGTTGAGAATGTAGTTATCACCAACCGTACACTTTACAAAGCTCAGCATTTAGCATCATCCTGTATGTATGAAGTAGCTGATTTTAAGGAGGTTTGGCATCAAATTGCAGAGGCAGACATTGTTATCTCTTCAGTATCATCAACTGATACATTTATCAAAAAAACTTTTTTACAAAATCTTAATATACTGAGTTTTAAATACCTGATAGATTTGTCAGTGCCACGTAGTATAGAAGAAGAAGCTGATACGCTGCCCGGCATTGTATTATATAATATTGACGATATTCAGCAAAAAGCTGATAAAGCCCTGCAAGTCCGGATGGCTGCTGTGCCTCAGGTTAAAAAAATAGTAAAAGAAGCTTTGGATGGTTTTAACGACTGGACACAGGAAATGATGGTTTCTCCTACTATTAATAAATTAAAAAATACACTGGAGCAGATTCGGCAGGAAGAAGTCAGTCGATTTCTAAAAAATCTTTCACAGGAAGAGACAACCAAAGTAGAGCAGATTACCAAGAATATTATGCAAAAGATTATTAAGCTACCCGTTTTGCAGTTAAAGGCTGCCTGTAAGCGTGGAGAAGCTGAAACATTGATAGATGTGTTGAATGACCTGTTCAATCTGGGAGAAAAAGCAGAAATCAGTAAAACAAAGTAATAAATAAAAACTGTTTCTTTCAGAAAGAAACAGTTTTTTTATAACCTTTTACTTGCTTTGAGAAATTAAAGACTTGATGATATTAACAGACTCTATGTCAGAGAAAATATTTTCCAGAGACTTAATAAATTCAGCTTCATTTTTTATTTCATAATCTTTCCCCCGAAAAGTAAGTGTGAGCGGATAAGGACGGACACCCTGTACCAGGTGAAAAAGCTTGTATTGATAGTTTTGCAAGGCAGGAGCTACTAACAAAAATTCGTGTTTGATACCTGTCAGAATATCTCCTTCAAGATATGCCGGAACTAACATCGGTTGACTCTTAACCTGTGCTATCACTACATTATTAGTTTTTTCAGATAAATAAGTAGCTTGTTCTTTTAAAATATTAGAAGGAGTAACAAGGTCGTCAACTCCGAAATCGGGCCAAAGATTGCGTGATTTAGGATTAGAGTTTGTCATTTTAAAATCAGAATAACAGGTAAATAATAGTGGGAAGTTTGCTTTGAAAGAATAGCCTTCTTATTTCCAAAAGTATATTTTTTCCGGTTCTTTACCAAAACTCAATTTATAAGGCAAATAACCTTATGACTAGGTATTCTTGCAAAGTTTAATGTAACTTGCAGTAACAATCATAAAAAACTGTATTATTGTAAAATAACAACGTACCTGCTCTAATTTATTATTAATTAGTGTTTTTTTCTTTGTCAGCATGGAGAAAAAGATAATTTAGTATCAGTCTTCGCTTTTTCCCTGAGTTTAGCTGCCGTGTTGAATATGCGATATATATCTTCTATACTATTAACAATAATATGGCTGAATGCTTATTCGCAGTCAGAAGTGCAAACATATAACGGACGCAACTTTACGGTGGCTGAGTGTCTGGCTTTTTCGGCAGAGAAAGAAAAGGCAGGTGACATTAAAGAATCTACCCGTTTTCTGAATATGGCAGCCGAAATTTGCTGGGATGCTAAAAAATATGATGAGGCTATTGGCTATTATACCCGTTCATATGACATGAACAAAAGCATTGGTAATGAAAATGGCATGGCAATGATAGCCGGAAATCTGGGAATGATTTATAATGATATACAGAAGTACGAAGATGCCTTACGTTATTTTGAATACAACCTCAAAGTAAGAAAAGCCTATAAGGAGAAAAATAGTGTGATAGCCTCACTTATCAATATAGCAGTAGTATTGAATAATTTGCGACGTCACAAAGATGCTGAGGTACGTTTATCGGAAGCTCTCAAACTGGCTACCGAACAAAGTGATGTATCACAAATGAGAATGTGTTATGGAATGCTGGCAGAAACTACCCTGAAGGCTGGTGAACAGGAGAAATCTAAAGAATATTATGATTTGTATCGTACTTTTCATGAGCTGGAAACCCGCCGTAAAGAAACTGCATTTACAGAAGATGCTGAGAATGCCCGTTTGCAGACTAAAATTACTGAAGTAGAAAAAAGAAACAAGGAATTAGAATTACAGGTAAAAGAAAGACAACTACAGGAGAAAGATGTAAAAATACAGGAAGATAATCAGGAAATAGCACGTCTGACCAGAGATGAAATTATAAATCGTTGGTTGAAGAGTGAGAATGAAAAAAAATTAGCTGCTGAGAAACGAAAAGTAGAAAAAGCCAAAGAAAAGGCAGCAAATGACGCCTTAATCAGAAACTTGTTGATAGCAGGGTTGCTTATGACAATTGTTTTTAGTTCGGTGGTATTAGTTAATTTTTTGCAGAAAAGAAGGAAAAATAGGGAATTAGCTGCCAGAAATGCTGAAATCAATCAACAAAGAGACGAGATAGCAAGGCAAAATATGGAAATATTTCAGAGAAATCGGGAAATAGAAAAACAAAACCAGGAAATCAAGAATCAATATAAAGAACTGGCAGAAGCCCGAAATATCATAGAAGAGCAAAACGACTTGTTGCAGAATTATAACCGTAGTCTTGAAAAACAAGTTGAATTACGTACAAAAGAGCTCAAAGATTCTAATGAAGAACTGATTTTTCAGAATAGCCAACTTGAGCAATATGCTTATGTAACAGCTCATAACCTGCGTGGTCCACTTGCCAGAATGCTGGGTTTGATATATATATTTAATAACAAGGATATAACTGATGAGATTAACCTTACGGTACTTGAAAAAATACAACACGAGGTGGTGCAACTTGATGAAGTAATAAAAGACCTTAACCGAATTCTGGAAGTGAGACATAAAGCTGGCAATAATCTGGAATTTATTGACTTAGGGGAGAGGATCAATTTTGTAAGGGAAAGCTTTAAAGACGAAATTAAACAATATGATATTCAGGTAAATGTAGATTTAGAACAAATCAGGCATATTTATTTTGTAAAAGCGTATCTGGATAGCATTTTGTATAATTTGTTTAGTAATTGTATCAAATACCATCATCCTGAACGTAAACCTCTAATAAATATAAAGTCTGAGGCTTTTAGTAAAGATTTTGTTTGTGTATCTGTATCGGATAATGGCTTAGGAATAGATTTAAAGCAATATGGAAGTAAAGTTTTTGGATTGTATAAGCGTTTTCATTTACATCGTGAAGGCAAAGGTCTGGGACTTTTTCTTATTAAAACACAAATAGAAATTTTGGGGGGAAAGATTAAAATTCAAAGTCAGGTAAACGAGGGAACAACCATGAAGCTTTTTTTTAAAGTGTCTCAACCTATCCCAAGTTTACAAGAGAAAAATATTAGTGAAGTTACATCCGAAAAATAAAGTAGTTTCTACAGACATAATTACCATTAAAATTTTAAAGAAAAATACACTCTGTTAGACTATAATAGTCAGGACTTTTGCTTAAAGTACTTTTTAGTAATCCTAAAAGAGTTGAAATGCTGAACTATCAAATTGTTTTTCACTTAATTCTTGCAGGGTTAGCTGTTATGCAAAAGTTCTAAATAGCATAGTAAGATATTCTTTTTCAGAAAATACCTTTATTCCACATCTGTTAGCTTATGAAAAATTACTACATTTTTTTCTTTTTCACACTATGTGGCTGTCATGCTGTTCTTTCTCAGAACCAGCCTCAATTTCAAAAGAAATCTTATGTGGATAGTGCAGGCAGATTTTATCAACAAGTGAGCTTACCTACCTATATCATGGTAGCTACCTCACCAGATGAAACCCCTACTGTATTGCAACCCACTAATGCCACCGGACAGAAGCTGGAAAAGAAAACCATACAACTTGACGGACATGGTGTACATAATATTCAGCACCATAATGGCTATACCGGACAATATGAGATGTTTCAGATTTATGCAGATGGTATAGCTCCTGTTACTGGCATTAGTTTTTCGGCTGTGCCTCATCATTTTGCAGGGAATACTCACTATTATGGTAAAAACCTTGCTGTAACCTTGGCAGCAACCGATGAAATGTCAGGCTTAAAAAGTGTGTATCATTCTGTGAATGGACAAGAATACAGCCTGTATAGTCCGGCAGATTTTAATAAAGAAGGAGCGTATGAGTATAAATATTTTGCTACTGACAATGTAGGAAATGCTGAGATTCCGAAAATTAACCGGTTTGTGTTAGATTTAAGTGCTCCCAAAACCTATCATAATTTTGTAAATATCTCGGGTCAGAATGTAATTTCAGTCAATTCTACTATTTATCTGACCAAAGCAGATAGCCTTTCAGGTGTAGCCCAGACTTTTTACAAATTTGATAATGAACCTTATAAGCCTTATTACGGTGGGAATATACCATTTCAATATTTGTCTGATGAGGAACATACTATTGCTTATTATTCAACAGACAACGTAAAAAATATTGAAGAACCTCAAACTTTTACATTTTATCTGGATAAAACAGCTCCTATTACTTCTGCGGATGTATTAGGAGACAGATTTGTAGTAGGTAACAAAGTGTATTTTTCAGGCAGAACAAAGCTGAAACTAACAGCTGTTGATAATAAAGCAGGGGTAAAAGACCTGATGTATTCGGTTGATAATAAACCTTATGAGTCTTACAAAGATCCCTTTTATCTGCCCGGAAAATCTGGTTACCATACAGTGCTTTTTTATGCAACCGATAATATGCAAAATGCTACTGCACGTGATGCCTATGTACATAGTGTAGGGATTATCTATGTAGATTTAACGGGTCCAGCTCTTAACAAGCAATATGCAGGACCTGTTTTTCAGAAAGGAGATACTACCTACATCAGCCCGCAAACTCGTATCAGTTTTATAGCTACAGACCCTGAGTCAGGACTTAAAGAAGTTACTTACAGTCTTGATGGTCAGTCAGATGAAGTACCCTACAAACAGCCTTTTACAGTACAACAGCAGGGCGTTCATAAAATAAATTATTTTGGATACGATAATGTAAGTAACCGTAATATTGCTGAAATGCTGTTTTCGGTGGATGCTCATGCTCCGGAGATTTTTTATAATTTCAGCACACCTGCCATTGCCGGGACGGATGCCTCCGATGATATAAAAATATATCCTTCTTATGCTGGCTTATACCTTGGGGCTACTGATAATGAAACAGGTACTCAGTCAATCGTTTATTCAATTAATGACGGAAGTCTGGTAAATTATAATAACTCTGCTATTAAAGGTTTCAAGAAAAATAAGGAGTATGTTATAAAGGTAATAGCAACTGACTTACTCGGAAACCAAAGCACACAGGAAATTAAGTTTAAAACAGGGAAATATTAATAAAAAAGCAGTATCATCTGATTTAAACCCGGATGATACTGCTTTTTTATTTTTAGAGGTTTATTTGCCTCCAGCTACAACCTCAAGCATGGTGTCGGGTTGCAAGTATTTTTGAGCAAGTTCCATCAATTCTTCTGCCGTTACCGACAGAATGGTATCGATATACTGATGATAATAGTCATAACCCAAACCGTCGAAATAAATTGATTTAAAATGATCGGCAATAGCAAAGGGAGTACTTAACCCACCAGCAAAAGAACCCAGCATATAGTTTTTCACTTTCTCCAACTCTTCTTCTGGCACAAGCTCTTGCTGTAAAATCCTGATTTCTTTATAAATTTCGTCAATCGTAGCCTGCGTAAATTCCCTTTTCACATCTGTTCCTATAGAGAAAGAGCCTTCTCTGCGTAGTGAAGTAAGATTAGAGTAAATGCCGTAGGTATAACCTTTATCTTCTCTTATATTTTGCATAAGCCTTGAGCCAAAGTACCCACCCAGAATCTCATTTAAAACTGTAAATTTTTGATAATCAGGATTTTTTCTATTAAAGAGCAACTTGCCAAGTCGAATGGTAGATTGCAGACTGCCGGTTTTTTCTGAAATAATTTCCTGGGTTGGAGTAGGGGGTAAAGGCTGGTAATTTGAAACAGAAGGTGTTATTTCAGGCTTATAATTCTCAAAATGTTTTCTTACTGTCTGAATTGTAATATCATCAATTTCGCCGGAAAGTACAATTTCTAATTGCTTATTGAGAATGAATTTTTGGAAATAATTTATTAGTTTTCCAGAAGTAACTGCCTCAATATCTGCCTCATGCAATGATTTGCCATAAGGGTGGTTTATTCCAAAAAGGGTTTCTCTGAAAATCTGGGAAGCCATGTAGCTTGTTTTTTCAATATTTACTTTTAGACTTTGAGCAGAGATATTTTTCAGATTTTCGAGTTCAGATTCCGGAAAAACAGATTCTGTGATAATTTCCTGCATTACAGGCAATAGCTCAGGCAGGTATTTGGAGAGACTATAAACCGTAAAATAGACATTCTCTGCTCCATGCATAAACTCTGGAAATGCCCCATATTTGTCAAAAAACTCATGCAATTCAGTGGCAGTCCGGTTTTTGGTGCCTTCATTCAACATTTTTACAGCAAAGTAAGAAAGCATTCGTTCATCAGGAGCTTCAAAAAAAGTGCCTGCCCTGAAAATATATTCTACCCGAATTACAGGCTGACCCGGCACATGAATTTTATGAATTTTTAAGCCATTGGCTAAGATTTCAGATTGGGCTTCTGGAATATGAACTTCAGTAATTTTATGATAATCAGGAGCAAGAGTTCTGTCGAGCATGAGCAAAATAGATAATTAAGACTGTAAAAAAACGGAGATTCCCGCTCACATCCAAATTTCCGTTCAGAGGCTTTGATTTAGCTTTCCTCATCCATCCGAAAAGGTTTTTCATATTTGGGTCTGAGTTTTTTCCAAATCATGGGCGAATAATCGTAGCCGTCAAGCATGGCAAATAAAATACTGCTATGCTGCAAAGTCTGAAAATAGATGGCAGTCTCTTTACGGGTTGCCAGTTCTTTATAGTGTTGTTTGCAGTAGTTATCAATCGCCTCATACTCAGTAGTAAGTTCTGCTACAACTCTTTTTACCCAATCATAAAACTCATCCGGCACTTTTTCGAGAATGGCATCAAAGGGTTCGTTGGATGAGAGAAATTCCCAGATATTAACCGTAGAGATTTTGGTGAGAATTCGGTGCAGGCGGACATACTCCTCAAATTTTACCTTTACCCGAAAACCTGATTTGAATTTAATAACAAACCCTTCTTTGTTTTCTTCCTGCAGAGATTTGAGTTTCGATAAATCGGAAATGCCATCATAGCGTTTTACCAACGGAAAACCAATTTCTGGTAATGCTTCATCTGCTCCGGTTTGGTTGTCAATCACTGCCAGTAAAATCAAATCTTCTTTGTTGCCATAATCCACCACAATCCGGTTTTCAGGATAAATGATTTCAAAAAGATAGGTTTTGGTTTTGTCTAAAAGCGAAAAAGTATGGTTGTATCGTTGATACAACATTTGGGTAGCTTTTTCAGACTGCTCACTGTTAAAAGAACCTCTGGTGGCAATAAAAGGCTTATTATCAAGCCAGTACAAAATACCCAGACTGCCATCTAACTTCTCAAAAACCTCGAAATTTTCATTAGGAATCTCTTCAGCATGATGCTCTTCCATATTAAAAAACTTTCGGAACGGGCGGGCAACTATATTGTATTCACTGTCTAATATCAGACCTCTGGCTGCCAGCGTCCATTCATTCCAGACACGTTCGTACTGGGCTTTTGGTGAATAATTATAAATATACAATGCTGCCGACGGGTGCTTTTGCACATGAATATATCCGTCTGCGATAAGTTGCTGTAAAAGTTCTGCCGAGTTCACTGGTGTTTTGTAAATATGTATCGAAATGTCTTTATGATAACTGAAAAATAAAAGTAACCCATCTTGTATGTATTTAAAATGGGGATTCTTTGATGAAATTAGTGAATTAGGTAGTTAAGATTATGAAAGATTGAGTGATTACTTATCCATTTAGCTTAAATATCATTCACTATCAATCGGGCAGTAGTTTCTGAGGCTCCAGTTACACTTAGTCGTTCTTTTAGTATTTTGTAATCGTTGAGCTGGATTTGTCTTTCTGGGGCAGAGGGCAATATTTTACGAAGTTCCAGAGTAATTTCTTTTGTGTTGAGATGCTGCTGAATGAGTTCGGTAACTATTTTTTTCTCTCCTACCAGATTTACCAGTGAAATATAAGGGACTTTTATGAGGTTTTTGGCGATGGCGTATGTAATACCCGATGTTTTATAGCAAACCACCTGTGGCACTTCAAATAAGCTCGTTTCCAGAGTGGCAGTACCTGAAGTAACAAGGGCTGCCGTGGCGTGAGAGAGCAAATCGTAAGTCTGGTCAAAGACAATTTTTATTTTTCCGGTAAATCCAGCTTTAGCAAAAATTTGCTGGTAATAGGTTTCCTCAAAATCAGAAACTCCGGCAATGATGAACTCATAATCCGGAAATTCGGAAACCACACTCACCATATCAGGCAATATTTTTTCAAGTTCCTGCCTGCGACTGCCGGGTAGCAGTGCAATTATCGGTTTATCAGATAATTGATTTTTAGCTAAAAAATCAGGGTCAGCTTTAAAATTGGCAATAGCATCAAGCAAAGGATTGCCTACAAACTCAACATCGTAGTCAAACTGCTTGTAAAAGTTTACCTCAAACGGAAAAATGACAAACATTCTGTCCACAAACCGTTTGATTTTTAATGCTCTTTTGGTATTCCATGCCCAGATTTTGGGAGAAATGTAGTAGAAAACTTTAAAGCCTTGTTTTTTAGCAAATTCGGCAATTTTGAGGTTAAATCCAGGATAATCAACTAATATGATGGCATCAGGCTTAAACGCCAGAATATCCTGCTGACAAAATTCAATATTTCTGAAAATAGTACGCAGGTTTTTTACAACCTCCAGAAAACCCATAAAAGCCAAATCTCTGTAATGCTTTATGATTTCCATGCCCTGTGCTTGCATATCATCACCACCAAATCCCCGAAACTGAGCTTGTGCATCAAGTTTCCGGATTTCACGTAACAGATTGGCTGCATGCAAATCCCCTGACTTCTCTCCTGCAATTACGTAGTATTTCATGAATATTATTTGAATCTATGATGAAACACGAAGCCTTAAAAGGATTTGTCCTGATTCATTTTCGTATACATCCATTCCATTTAAAACTAAATCTTCTAAATCATGACCCCAAATGCCATAGAAACCTTGAGTTTCATTTCTATTCAATAACTCTCCTCTTTCGCTACTGAGGAGAGTTTTAATAGAACTGGAACTTTCTTCTTTAATGTAAATTTCTTTATATTTTTTGCAGATTTCTTCTATTAATTTTCTTCTTGTAAATCCTTCATTAGAATTTGAAACTTCAAAAATCGCAGAATTTCTTAATGGATAACTAATTAGTAAGTGAATTTTAGTGGAAGAAATAACTATTTCTTCACTATCTATAAGTCTATCTATCTGTTCTTCAAAATAAGCGATACTCGTTCCTTCTAAGATTTCTTCTTCATAAAAGTCTATTTCTTCTGGAGTAGCATGGAAATTCAAACCTATATTAAAAAGAAATTTTTCAGGTTTATCTGATTGTGAATACATATTCTTTGAAATGTAAGACTAACTTAGCTTTTATGTATTTTTTACTCTCCAAAATATTCTACAAAATTCTTGTTGGTTTCGTAGAGTTGCAGGCGATACAAAGAGGATTGTGGAGCAGTCTGCTTGATGGCAGGGGCAAGAATATTCCAGATTTCGATAATAAAAATCTCACAACTTGCCATTTTGCCCTGCATAAAATCCACATCTATATTCAGGTTTTTGTGGTCAACTTTATTGATTACCAGTTCTTTTACAATATCTCCCAGTTTTTTCAAATCTATCACAAATCCAGTATCAGGGTCAGGGTTTCCTTTTACTGTAACAATCAGCTCAAAATTATGTCCGTGAAAATATTCGTTGGCACAAGCCCCAAATATCTCCTCATTTTTTTCTTTAGTCCAGTTAGGGTTATAAAGTTTATGGGCAGCATTAAAATGTTCTTTCCGACTAACGTAAATCATCTTTCCTGTAATTAATAGCTGCCAAAAGCAGCCTTTTTCAATCAAATAAAAAATTAGGGTGCGAAATTACGAAATTTTCAAACCTTATGTATCAAACAGTTACAAATTTGAGAATAGACGTAGCTATTTTACTACCTGAAAATTATTTTAAAAACCTTAATACCACCAAAATAATTCAATAAATCTTACTGCTTTCAAAATATGCTATTTAAAAGCTCATTTCGTAAAGCATACAATTAAAAGACCTGCCGGCATCAAAAACTTCTATCAAACCAACTCTTTTAAATCCGTGGCGGTCGTACAAATTCAATAATTTGGGCCTTTCAAAATCTGTATCAAGCCTAAGGTCGTGTATATTTCTTTTCAAACACTCTTCCTTACAAAACGCTAAAATTGGAGCGAAGAGATTTTGCCCGGCAAATTTGCGTCGGATAGCCAGTTTATGAATAAAACCCGAAACATTTGCCGGAATAGAGGGCCAGTAGAGAGGATCTTCCCACTGCAATACAAATGTAGCAGCCGGTTCATCGTCCACATATACCACATACATGTTATTACGGGTAAGGTCATTGATGATATTTTCTTCGGTAACCGTTTCTACTTTCCAGAGTTCTTTGTCATTTTCTAAAAGCCAGTTAGCCACTTCCTGTAATATCGAAAGAGCCAGTTTGTTTTCATGATTTTTGAAAGAGATAGTCATGGTTTTAAGAAAAATTTTTGCAAAAGTAAAAATCCCTGTCTATACTTGCACCCACAAAATCAATTCCCACCAATAATGGGTTGATTTATACAGAAGACGGGAGAGAATAGGCTCTTTGAACGTCTGGCAACCATTCCGGTATTTTTGGAAAAAGGTGCTAATTCCTACCTGAAAACATATTTTTCAGGAAATATAAACCATAAAACCCATGAATCTCTCAAACTCTTATTCTTTCTTTTCGCTACAAAGTCCTTCTTCAGAAGTTCATATGATGGCTATGCCTCAGGCGGCATGTTGTTGCTGTTGTTGTTGCTGCTGTTAAAATTTTGCCAAAAATTTACAGACTGTCCAAAAAATTTACCCTGCTTCAGGGAATTGTCAGACAGACAACATTTTCTACCAGAAAGCAACCTGATTTTAGCATCCCAAACCACGACTTTATGAAAAAGATACTTAAACATTTTATACCATTTACGCTTACTTTTCTTGTGTTTATTCAAACAGGATTTTCTCAAAAAACTGCCAATATGAAACCAGCGGAAATTGTAAAAAACTTTTTGTTGACAGTAAGAGCAGGCAAAGACCCTGATAAATCTGCGGAGTTTATGGCTGCGAAAGTACTGGCTCATCAGGTAAACTCAGAAAACCCAATAACCGTCGAGAGAACTCCACAAAACTATGCCGACCATGTGCGTGAATTTATTCATCTGTACGGCAATTTTGAGTTTGAAATTACGGAACTGATTGCGGATGGAAATAAAGTTTATGCCCGCTGGAAACAAACCGGAAAGCATCTGGCTGAAATTGATGGTTATAAACCTACAGGCTTGACGCTGGTAGAATTTGCCAGTGCTGTATATCAGGTCGAAAACAATAAAATTACAGCCTACTGGATACAGGTTGACAGGGCTGGCTTTGAAGCTCAACTGAAAAAGAATGCCGAAAAAAACTGAACCACCACAATGTTTTACTATAAAAAATAATCACCAAAATCATTTAAAACTATGTCTCAATTAAGATTTGAAACGTTACAATTGCATGCCGGTCAGGAAGCTGACCCAACTACTGGCTCTCGGGCTGTGCCTATTTATCAGACTACCTCTTATGTATTTAAAAGCTCAGAGCATGGGGCTAATTTATTTGCCCTCAAAGAATTCGGGAATATTTATACCCGTATCATGAACCCTACTACCGATGTATTTGAAAAACGCATTGCTGCTCTTGAGGGTGGTGTGGCTGCTTTGGCAGTTGGCTCGGGGCAAGCTGCTCAGTTTCTGGCATTGAATAACATTTTACTACCCGGCGACAATTTTGTTTCGACTTCATTTTTATATGGTGGTACTTATAATCAGTTTAAGGTTTCTTTTAAGAGAATAGGTATAGAAGCCCGTTTTGCAGATGGTGATAAAGCTGAGAGTTTTGAAAAACTGATTGACAGCAAAACCAAAGCTTTGTATCTGGAAACTATCGGTAATCCGGAATTTAATATTCCTGATTTTGAAGCCATAGCTGCTGTTGCCAAAAAACACAATATTCCATTGATAGTAGATAATACATTTGGAGCAGGAGGGTATCTGTTTCGTCCGTTAGAACACGGTGCAAATGTAGTAGTAGAATCGGCTACCAAGTGGATTGGTGGTCATGGTACAAGCATCGGCGGGGTAATTGTAGATGGAGGAAATTATGACTGGGGCAATGGAAAATTCCCTCAATTTTCTGAACCTTCAGAGGGCTATCACGGGCTGGTTTTCAGCAGTGTTTTTGGGGTAGGTGGTCCTTTCGGAAATATACAGTTTATTATTCGTGCTAGAGTAGAGGGCTTGCGTGATTGGGGTCCGTCTATCAGTCCGTTCAATTCATTTTTACTGTTGCAGGGTCTTGAAACTTTGTCCTTACGGGTGGACAGACACGTACAAAATGCTTTGGAATTAGCCAAATGGCTGGAAAAACACGATGAAGTTGAAAGCGTAAACTATCCGGGTCTGGAAAGCAGTCCTTACCACAGTCTGGCTAAAAAATACCTGAAACGTGGTTATGGAGCAGTTTTGTCATTTAACATCAAAGGCGGCAAAGAGCAGGCAGAAAAATTTGTAAACAGCCTGCAACTTACAAGCCATTTGGCAAACGTAGGCGATGCCAAAACATTGATTATCCATCCGGCATCTACTACCCATCAGCAATTATCAGACGAAGAACAGGTTTCAGCCGGTGTAAAATCAACTCTGTTGCGGGTATCGGTAGGTATTGAACATATTGAAGACATCAAGGCTGATTTTGAGCAGGCTTTTGCCAAAGTAACAGCAGAAGCTGGTGTATTAGCATAAATTCATGAAACGCTTACCTGCCAACGGGCAGGTAAGTAATTTTATAAAGGAAGTTTGAGAGTCCACACATAAATATTTATTAGAAATAAAAGTAATTTTAACGTTGAGTCAGATAGAAATTTTTCATTTAAAAAAGCCGTTTTTACTAGAATCAGGAGAAAGTCTGCCGGAAATCAAATTGACCTATAAAACACTGGGAAAGCTGAACGAGCAGAAAAACAACGTGATATGGATTTGCCATGCTCTTACAGCAAATGCAGAACCAGATGACTGGTGGAATGGTCTGGTAGGAACAGGCAAATATTTTAATCCGGAAGAGCATTTTATTGTTTGTGCCAATGTGTTGGGTAGCTGCTATGGTTCTACCAATGCTCTTGATACAAATCCTGAAACCAACTTGCCTTATTATCATTCTTTCCCATTAATTACCATTCGCGATATTGCTACTTCTCTTGACATTCTAAGGGAGCATCTGGGTATCGAAAAAATAAAAATGGTAATTGGAGGGTCAATGGGAGCTATGCAGGCATTGGAGTGGGCTATATTGCAGCCTCATCTTATCGAAAATCTGGTAGTAATTGCCACCAGTGCCCGACATTCTGCCTGGGGTATTGCTTTTAATGAAGCCCAGCGTATGGCAATTGAAGCCGATAGTACCTGGAAAACAGATTCGCCTGAAGCTGGCAAAAACGGTATGAAGGCTGCCCGTGCCCTGGCATTGCTTTCTTATCGTAATTACCAGACCTACGAACTGACCCAAACTGACCCTGATTTAAACAAAGCTGATAATTTCAGAGCAAGCAGTTATGAGCAGTATCAGGGAGAAAAATTATATAAGCGATTTGATGCTTTTGCGTACTGGAGCTTGTCGAAATCTATGGATAGCCATAATGTGGGCAGAAACAGAGGTAGCATAGAAGCTGCTTTGCAACAAATACAAGCCCGTACTTTGGTAATTGGTATATCAAGTGATGTATTGTTTCCGGTATCAGAGCAGCAGTTTCTTGCAAGGCATATTCCTAAGGCTACTTATCAGGAAATTGACTCAATTTACGGACACGATGGTTTTTTAATAGAAAATCAGGCTCTTATTAATTGCCTTGATGGTTTCCTGAAAATATCTGTTGAAAAAGTGTTGCAAGACTGATTTTACCAGTTTGCAGCCGTTTTGTTAAAAATATCAAAAACAATCTGATTGATAATCTGAGTAAGCGTTCCGTCTGCTTCAGCTTGTGAGATTGTTTTGGTGTTTGCTACGTTCAGAGCAAAGGTAAAAGGGGTATTTTTTAAAGTTACCTCCTCATCTTTGGTATTGGTATAATTTACTTGAATTGTTACAGAAAACCGGTTTTGCTGAGCCTGATCTGCCCCGATGGCAGTCGGCTGAAAATCGTATTGGGTAACAGTTGCTTCCAGCACAATATCAGCTTCACCGTTTACTATTTTGAGAGGGGAGTTTTTCTGATAATAATCTTTCAGACTTTCAGTAACAGTTTGCCCCAGATTGGCAGGACCACCACCTGCATTATTAAATACGTTGGCAATATAAATCGTTTGAGCTCCCTTTAGATTTATACCTGACAGTGAATAACTTACCCGGTTACAACCCGAAAAAAGCAGTGTCGAAAAAATGAGTAAAAATCCTGTTGTGGTTTGAATGGTAAGTCTATGCTTCACTATTTGAAAGAAAGTTTTCATTAAATTATTATTTTTTCCGAATGCAAGAATGCATTGATTATCAGGTGTATATTGTGCTTGACTAATGTTTTATTTTGGGAAAGTCAGTGAAGTCTTTGATATATTTTGTAAAGTCTTGTCCACAACATTCGACTTTGCCATTAGTGTAGGAAAAATAAAATGTTATGTTTCCTTTCGATTCAGAGCCAACATTATTGTTATCAAAATAATCAAGCAAGTAATCTTGTCTGATGATAACAGGTTTAGACCATTCATCATTGTGTCTGACTACAAAAATATAATGAACTAAGATATTGGTAATACTTCGAAGATTCTTAACAGATACACTAAATTGACCACTAAAACCATCTTTTCTTATGGTTGATGCAGAAGTTTTAACCTGAACTCTTCTTAAGGTACCATTGTCGTCTTGTACAACAAAAATATCATCCCCTATGTCAACTTCTGGAATTGCAACATTCCAGCCCAGCATTAAAAATTCTGACATTACATTAAGATGCCCGGCTTTACCTAAATACTGATTAAACTTTTTCGTCACGAGGTGTTACTTTGTGTAAAATATTTCCTGTTTGTGTATCAATAAATTGAATTTCATCTAACTCATGTAAATCGCTGTCTTTGTCAACACCTAATAAAGCTGGATAAATATAGTTTTCCAGTTTGCTGATATAAACTTCAAAATTACTCTTGGTGTCATACCCGACAAAGATATTGTTAGCCGGGTAGGCATTAGGAAAGAGCGTTTTAATAAATTCACGAATGGTCGGCGTAATGCTAAATGAGTAGCCATCCATTTGTTTATTTACATTTATTTTAATTGCATTCATTATCGTGTATTATAATATATGGAAATTAGGCTATAACAAAACCTTTGATTGACCCTATTATAAATAAGTGACTTAGTATTTTTTCGGTTTAATTATTTCTTTTAATTTATCTTTATTCTCCTTATAAGTTTCAAGTTCTCCAATATTTGCCAAAGTATAAGACAGTAATGTGTTATTTGAAACGTCAAGTCTGTTTTCTTTTTTAGCTTTTAAATTTCGGTAAATGTAAACAGGCGTTCTTAAAATGCCCCAAGGAAACCCCCACCAACCAAGTAAGGCAGTCGATAATACCGCATCATTGTTTTTCTTATCCAGACAGTCGGGACAAGCAATTATTGGTTTTTTTTCATAAGTTGTGAAAAATATAAAACTTTTTACTGTATAAGAAATAGTGCCATTTAACTTGTCATGAGTATTTCCACAAAGAGGGCAGGGTAATTCTCTTAATAACTCTGAATAACTTTCTACTTCATCTCTTGAATATTCTTTGTTTTGTGCCATAGCACCTTTTAAGATGTCCGGATTGAGATTTCGCTTCTTAATTTCATTTTCTATAATTCCAAAGACTTCTGGTCTCAGTCCATAAGCATCAGTAGTGGCTATTCTGATGATTTCCCTATCTGACATTTTTTCGTAATGTCTTTCAATATCTTTAATGTCCATACCAGTAGTTTTATTGTGCAATTGTTTTTTTGGGATAAGTTGGCATTATTCATCTCTATGTACGGTATTGCTACCCAACATAATGATGCTAACTACTCTGTTAGTTTGGTTACTTGAATAATATCTTGAATCGTACTGTCAGATTTACGAGTTCGTTTTTGTTCAATCATGGTGACCTGTCCATCTGTTTTTATTAAGTACGGAGCACGGGCACTAGGGCTTACACCCAATGAATAGTTGGATTTTTTCTCAAAAGTCAGATCGCCAGTTTGACTGAGTTCAAATAAATAAGTTTTCTCACCTTGACTCATACTTGAAAATAAATAGTTACCTGCTTTAGTTTCTATGACAGTTCCGGGTATTTCATCTTGGTTTCGTTTTATCTCTTTTTGCCATTGTAAATTTCCTTCTTTGTCAAGAACCATTATTTTAAGATAATTAAGAGGGTTTTCCTTTGGGTAGAAGCCATTACCATAAAGAACCAGATTGCTATTACTGGTCAAAAGTGTTTGATGGGGCAAAAAATCTGTATATTTTTTTGTCCAGATAGTGTCTCCTCTTGATGTAAGCTTCAACAACCAAAGTGAAGAAATTTCTGGTTCATCATTATCTTGCTCTGCTGTTAAATAATAATTGTTATCAGCAGATTTTATAATTGAAATCGGATTACAAATACCTTTTGTGAGCATTAAGTTTTCAGTAATAATTTTCCCGTCAAGGTCATAGCGTCTTATTGAAATGCCACTTTTCATTGAGTTAGGAATCTGTTCATTTGCAACTAAAATTATTTCTTTATTGGCTGTAATGGTTAATACAGTAAGTCCTGCGAGATACTTAAGATTATTAACCTTTTTTGACCAGATTAACTTCCAGTTTTTATCAAACTTGCAAAGATAATCTTTTGTATCAGCTCCATTTATTCTTCCTGCTGTGATAACGGCATAGAAAAAATTATCATATTCAATGTATTCTGCAATCTCTATATAGTAATCCAGTTCGGGGTAGGTTGCCCAAAGTTTTTCAAAAGAAAATGGGAAACTGCTGATTGAGTCGCCTTGGGGAGTAATTTTTAAAAACCGATAATGTTCTCCAGGGACATTACTTAAATGTTCACTCGTCAGCCATAGAAGATAAGCATTATCAGCTGTTGGCTTGCAGCCCAATATTATACTATGTCCACCAAAACTGATTAATGATTTACTTTTTTCTTCATAATGCTCCTTATTATTTTTGTAACTATCATTTAGTTTCCCTTGTTTATTACAGGAAAATAAAGTTAAAATTGTTAATATAACTGTTGCTACTGTTTTCATACAATCTTAACTAGCATCAAGGTCTTTGCAATGTTGTAAAATCAACTAATTGAAAATTCGGAATGAGAAAATAGATTTATAACTAAAAGCTAAGGTGTGAAAAACTCTGTCCACTGAACTGAAAATTAAAAACAGTTGAAAAATTGCCTTAATTCTCCTCAATTTCTAAGTCTTTGATTTTGCGGTATAAGGTTCTTTCCGAAATGCCTAACTCTTGAGCAGCGTATTTTCTGCGGTTTTTGTGTTTTTTCAAAGCTCTGATTATCAATTCTTTTTCTTTTTTTGGCAAAGACAATATATCTTCTTCTGTTTCGTGAGTAATGTCTTCTATTTTGTCCAGTTCGATGGTATTTTCGTCTGTTGCAACGGTTTTAGGTTCAAACAAAACCGGGTGGGTGTCGGCTACCAGCGGTTTATAAATGTCTTCTTCCGTATTGATTCCGTTAAATAATTCCCGATGCTCTTTCAGGATGTCCTTGCTGATTTGCCCGTTTTGAGAAAGTTGCAAAACCAGTTTTTTCAAATCGGTTACATCTTTTCGCATGTCAAATAGAATTTTATATAGCAAATCCCGTTCCGAAAAATCGTTTTTGGCTTCCTGTTGAAACAAAGCCGGGGCAGTATTTAATTCATTTGCCGGCAAATAGCGTTTCATGGTTTCATAAGAAATATCCCGGTTTTCGGTTTCCAGCACCGACATTTGCTCGACCAGGTTTTTTAACTGGCGTATATTACCCGGAAAACGATATTGCATCAATAAATTGGCTGCATCAGGTGTAAGAGAGAGCGGTTTTTCACGGTAACGTTCCGAAAAATCACCGGCAAACTTGCGAAACAATAATACAATATCCTGCCCTCTTTCCCGCAAAGGAGGCACATAGATAGGAACCGTACTGAGACGATAATATAAATCTTCCCGGAAGGTCTTGTTTTCTACGGCTTTTAGCAGATTGACGTTGGTGGCAGTAATTACCCGAACATCTGTTTTCTGAACTTTAGACGAACCTACCCTGATAAATTCGCCATTTTCCAGAACCCGAAGTAATCTTGCTTGTGTTCCCAGAGGCATTTCACCGATTTCATCCAAAAAAATAGTACCGCCACTTACCGTTTCAAAATAACCTTTACGGGAATCTACTGCCCCCGTAAAAGAGCCTTTTTCATGCCCGAAAAGCTCCGAATCAATCGTCCCTTCCGGAATTGCTCCACAGTTGATAGCGATAAACTGTCCGTGCTTACGCTGACTAAGCTGGTGAATGATTTTAGAAAAAGATTCTTTACCTGAACCACTTTCGCCGGTTATCAATACCGTCATGTCGGTAGAGGCTACTTGCATGGCTACCCGTATGGCATTGTTGAGCATTTGTGAATTGCCAATAATGCCAAAACGGTTTTTAACTGATTGTATATCCTGATTGTCTATTGCCATAAATAAAAATTAAAAAATATTATTCTACCACCTCTCCAATCAATGTAGCTGACGAACATTCTCTTACCAGTACATTGACGTATTGCCCTTTCTGAAAATTTTGTTTGGGGAAAACTACCACCTTATTAGCAGTATTTCTGCCCTGTAAAAAATCTTCTGACTTTTTAGAAAAACCTTCTATCAATACTTTATGTACTTTTCCTACATCCGGTTTATTGCGTTCCAGTGACAGATTTTTCTGTAAAGCGATTATTTCACTCAAACGGCGTTTTTTTACGTCTTCTGCTATATCGTCTTTCAGTTTTTTAGCTGCCGGTGTGTTGGGTCTTTCTGAGTAAGCAAACATATAGGCAAAGTCATATTTTACCCATTCCATCAACGAAAGAGTATCCTGATGCTCTTCTTCGGTTTCGGTACAAAATCCTGCAATCATATCTGTAGAAATACCACATTCTTCGCCTAAAATCTCACGAATTGCCGAAACCCGGTTCATATACCAATCCCGGTCATAAGTCCGGTTCATAAGTCTGAGAATACGGGAATTACCGCTCTGGGCAGGCAGGTGAATGTATTTACAGATATTTTCGTACTTTTTCATCGTATAAAGTACTTCATCTGTAATATCTTTTGGATGCGAAGTAGAGAATCTGACACGTAAATCAGGACTTATTAAAGCCACCATTTCCAGCAACTGAGCAAAGTTTACAGATTCCTTTATTTCAGTCTTTTGTTCATTTTCTTCAGCACCCTGCCATTTATATGAATCAACATTTTGCCCGAGCAGTGTAACTTCTCTATATCCTTTTTCAAATAAATCTCTCGCTTCAGCTACAATAGATTGTGGGTCACGGCTGCGTTCCCGTCCACGGGTATAAGGTACTACACAAAAAGAACACATATTATCACAACCCCGCATGATAGAAATAAAGGCAGTTACTCCGTTTGTGTTCAGGCGGACAGGCGTGATATCAGCATAGGTTTCTTCTCTTGATAAAAATACATTGACAGCTTTTTGTCCACTATCTGCTTCTTCAACCAGCTTTGGTAAATCGCGGTAAGCATCCGGACCTACGACCATATCCACAATCTTTTCTTCTTCCAGAAATTTGTTTTTCAGACGTTCTGCCATACAGCCCAGCACTCCAATCAAGGTCTCCGGATTTTTTTTCTTAACATGCGTGAGTTGTTTAAGACGATTACGAACTTTTTGTTCGGCATTTTCACGGATAGAGCAGGTATTCAGAAAAATTACATCAGCTTTTTCAAAATCAGAAGTCGTTGAAAATCCATTTTCCTGTAAAATAGCCGTTACAATCTCAGAATCGGCAAAATTCATCTGACAACCATAGCTTTCGATATAGAGTTTACGTCCTTCTTTACTTTCTTCTACCGAAATACGGGCAACATCCAGAGTTTCTTTGTCTGTTTCGTTCAGGATTTCTAAATCTTTAATCATAATAGTAACAAAGCGGTATCAGTTGTGCATCCACATTATCCGAAAACAGGACAAGAGGCTGATTTTCCGCAAAACGGGGCTGCAAAATTAAACAAATTCTTTTTTAAAACTGCCAAAATGGCAGAAAAGTTTATTTTTCAGTTGTTTTTTTGCCCAAGCCAAAAGAATTCACTTATTTCCAATTCACTATTTTTTATCAAAGAGCTGGCTGGGTTAAAATGCAGCTTTCTTAACTCAAAAATTCCATCACAATGAAAATCACGACCCGTATTCAACTCTCGGTAATGATGTTTTTAGAATTCTTTATCTGGGGTTCATGGTTTGTAACATTAGGTTCTTACCTCAAAAAAGGCTTGAGTGCCACAGATGCCGAGATAGGTCCAATGTATACAGTTTATTCGATTGCAGCTATTATTTCTCCTTTCTTTATGGGAGGTATTGCTGATAGGTTTTTTGCTTCACAAAGATTGCTGGGTGTGCTGCATTTAATTGGAGCAGTTACACTCTATTGGTTAAGTACACTTCAGAATATTGGTACATTTTATTGGGTGCTTTTGCTCTATACAATGCTTTATATGCCTACACTCGCTCTGTCTAATGCAGTAGCTTTCAGACAGATGACCAACGGTGAAAAAGAGTTTTCAGGAGTAAGGATTTTTGGAACGATTGGCTGGATTATAGCAGGGCTTACATTAAGCTTTTTAAAGCAGGAAAGTTCATCATTTTCTTTTTTGCTGGCAGCCGGGGCATCAGTAGCATTAGGAATTTATTCTTTCTTCTTGCCTGATACTCCTCCGCAGGCAACCGGACAAATGTCAATTTCACAAACACTGGGTTTAGATGCTCTGGTTTTACTGAAAAAGCCTTCTTTTCTTATATTTTTTATCTGCTCAGTGCTTATATGTATTCCTCTCTCATTTTATTATAACTATACCAACGTTTTCCTGAATACCATTAAAATGTCGGACGTTGCCGGAAAAATGTCATTGGGTCAAGTTTCTGAAACGTTGTTTATGCTTTTGATACCTGTATTTTTTGCCCGTTATGGCATAAAAACTATTTTGCTGATGGGTATTTCGGCATGGGTATTACGTTACTTATGTTTTGCTTATGGTAACGTAGGCAGCATGGAATGGCTGCTTTATTTAGGAATTATACTTCATGGTGTTTGCTACGATTTCTTTTTTGTATCAGGATATATTTATACCGAAACACAAGCTGGTGAACGTATTAAAAGTTCGGCTCAAAGCTTATTTACATTTGCTACTTATGGCGTAGGAATGCTGATAGGATCTTATTTATCTGGTTATATAGCTGGTATTTATACAACTGATGACAGTGTAGCCTGGCAAAGTCTATGGTTTGTACCTGCAGGTATTGCTGCCGGAGTATTGGTGTTGTTTTTGATTTTCTTCAAAGAAAAGAAGACTACTTTACCACAGTCCTGATATATTTTTGAAATAGAGGCAGGTTAATCTGCCTCTATTTCAAAAATGTCTTTCAGTTCAGAAATCTGCTGAATAAGATGCGTATGCGGGAATTTTTTTAAATCGTCTTCTGAATAGGCTCCAGTAGTTACACCAATCACCCACCCACAGCCTGCCGAATCCCCCTGCAACATATCTGAAGCTGTATCGCCAACTTTAGCAACCATTTTGGCATCAGTAATTCCAAAAGCATTCATGGCTTTAAATACCATATCAGGATAAGGACGACCATTTTCTACTTCATCACTGGTAATACTCATGTCTATCAGACCTTTTTCTTGCCAGCAAAGGCGTTTGAACACTGCATCGGCAGTTGGGCGGTCAAAGCCGGTATCGATGGCTATTTTTATATCATTGTCTTTTAGTAGACTAAATATTTCAGTAACACCCTCTTTTTCCCGGACATTTGGGTCAGTTTCATAATGGTGAATAATATGTTTCAAAAAATCATCGTGAATTTTGTCTATCAATTCATCAGTGATGAATGAATTATTGGTAATGAATTTTTGTAAGAGTTGCCGAATGGCTATAGGCTTTGGAATACCCATTAAAGCATCAGCCTCTTCAATCGGAATTTCTACTCCAGCACCAGCCAAGGCTTTTTGCAGGGATTTGCTTACATCACGGTCATCATAGACAGTAGTACCTGCCATGTCTAATACAATTAGTTGTGGTTTCATTTATTGATAGATTTTAAAAATAAAATAAGTTTTTCGGGAAAATCTGTTTGTAAGCCAGCAAGGTTCAGGTCAATGGCTTTCTGCCATTGTTCCGGATTTTCATTCGGATTCTGAATATCTGCCCACACCGGAATATTATATTTTCTGAGAAGTTCGACTTTTTCTCTGGTATAAAACAAGATAGAGCCATCAAGTATATCTATCTGGTTTTTAATGATAAAGTCTTCTAAATCAGTTACAGATACTAAATTTTTAGGTGGGCTTACCATAACAGAAATATCAGGAAGAGCCTTTTTCCAGACAGATGCCTCGTCTGGTTCGGTATAGACTACTACAGCATTTTCCATCTTATACTTTTTGAGTAGCTCCACTACTTTAACAGGATTGCAGGCTTTTGCATCCAGATACAGATTTACTTTTCCCTGTGCTTCCCTTAAAATTTCTTCAAAAGTGGGCAGACTGCTTCCGGCTTTTCCTCCATTAGGAGTCAATTTTTTAAACTCATGCAGCTTAAGTTCTGAAACTTTGCCTTTTCCATTGGTAGTACGGTTGACTGTAGCATCATGTAAAATAACAAGCTGACTGTCAAGGGTAGTTCTAATGTCTATTTCTACATAATCTACTCCGGCACTAATAGCATTTTTTAAGGATTCCAGAGTGTTTTCAGGAGCATTTTGGTGGTTGCCTCTGTGAGCAATTACAATGGTTTTATTATTAGGACTTTGCCAGATTGCCGCTTTCTTATATTGGGCAAACTCTTCTATTTTATCAGTGTTAATAAAATCAATTCCTGCATTTTGTAAGGTTTTCCAGGCAGCTTTATTATCAGGAGTAGCCCAAAGACGTAGTTTTTTGCCTTCCTTGTGTACACTTTCTGACAGATTTTTCAGTAGCTGGTATTCATTTTCAGGTATTTCTCCTATGCCTTTCCATTTGCAAAATTTGTTATAGTTTTCGCTGATTACCGGCATCACATCTGCTTTATAATTTTTGCCAATATCTTCCGGTCTGCCATCAATGCCAGCTATTTTCAGTGTATCGTTTTGTATTTGGGCAATAGGGCGGTCACCGGAAAGGAAGATTTTGAGGTGATTGTTTTTTTGAAACTCAGGATATTGCAAAAGCAACTTTTTTAAAATCGGATATACTTCCTTTCCATTGGTTTTGATGTCTATCATTAGATAAAAGATTCCATTCCAATCTTTATAAACCCTGCCCTGATTAAGCTGAAGGCGTTTTTGTAAGGGAGTAAGATACAACTCTTTTAAAGTAATGCCCTGTAATTGCTTCGGATATTCGTGTGAAACATACAATTCGCCATTGATAAGCCAGATGTCAGCTTCTACGCTTGCGAATCCATGTTGAACAGCATCATAAAAAGGATGCTCATGTTCATAGTCATTATGAGCGTGAGCATTTGATAGTGGCGTTTGAGCCGGTAATTTGCTACACCAAAAAATGAGTAGCAATACAGAAAATAATTTTTGCATACTTGATAGATTCATTTTGATGTCACCGGCTTTTTTTCAGGGTTTCCAGACATAAATATCAAAGCCGTACATACTTTTCAGAAAATGATATTTCTCAAAAGCAAAAGCTCCAAAATTTTCCTGTTTACCCCCAAACTGATGTACAGCATCAGGTTTTTCGCCTGCTGCGGTGACAATATATTTTAAAGTTCCGTTTCGGGTGGTTTCAAATAGTTTTTCGTAATTAAATACCCCCGTTGGAAGCAGGCAGTTAAAGATTATTTCATTCTGGCATATAAAAGTTTTATCGTATAAAATCTCTTTGAGATAAGTATCATAACCACCCCGACTTACCAAAATATATTCGTTATCAGCTATTTTGAGAGAATCGGTAAAGTATTTGCGAATGGCTTGCTGATTGGCATATTCTGCTTTCCAGGTGCCCCAGTTGCTGCCATAGTTTACCAGCGAACCCATGAATACAAATCCGAAAAATATGCTGCTTATCAGCATTAAATAGACATTGGTTCGGTTTTGACTGGCTTGCTGAGAAGTATCTGTTTCTGAAAAATCAACTGCCATCATCATAAAAACCATCGTGAGAGCCGGAACAAAATAGCCCAGATGAGAGCCTATTTTTAAAACAGTGAGACAGGCAAAACCCAGATAAGCTGCAAATGCAAACAACAAAAATGCCTTGAAGATATCTGTTTTTTGAGAGAGCCACTTTACTGTCAGCATTATTCCAAATGCAATGATAAAAGCAGGTTGCAGAATATTGAGCAGAATAGCTTTATAAAACCACTTGAAATCCAGAGGATTGCGGACACCACCTACTACATTTGCCAGAAATACCTGAATACTTTCAGCCGAAAGCCACATTAGTAATCCTGTAGATACAACAGTTGCAAGGAGCGAAATCAGCAGGCTTTTCCACTGTTTCTGACAAAGCATTACTGCAAAAACCAGCCCTACTGCTACTATCCCACTTTGTTTGCTAAAAACAGCCAATACTGCCGATAGAGCTGCCAGTATGTAAAGATGCAAGTGTTGAACAGAAAAAGTTTTTGTAATAAAATAAATGGCAAGGGCTGAAAATAAAAACTCAAGTGTATCACATCTTCCCTGCAAAACCGCCAGAAAATAGCCTGTAATCATTGAGTAAAAGCTGAAAATAAATGCCCATTTATGATTTACCCGAAAGTTTTGAACCAGTGTAATATAAAGAATCCGGAAAGAAATAATATTGATTGCCAGTGAAACACCTCGTATTAAAATATGTATTCCATGAATATTATCCGGGCTGATTCTCATGATTTTGCCTATGCCTGCACAGAGATAATAATACAAAGGAGTATATTGTACTACATTGAATGGTGCCTGATCGGGTTGCATGTATAAAGGCATTCCTTTGAGCAAACGAGCTATGTAATACCCAATGGCTGTTTCATTAAGGGCTGCATTGGGGTAATAAGCAAGTGCTACAAATACATTAATAAGTAATAACACAATGCTGCTAATCAGACAAAGCAAATAGAAATAATGTAGCGATTTTGATTCAAACCGATTAAGTAAACCGTTAAAAAAAGACATATTATCCTGATTTTGTTGAACGGGTAAAGCTATCATTTTTGCGGGCAAGTTCAAATCGGGATGATTTTTAGTTGGTGTACTTTTCAAAATGACTGATTAAACAAAGTTTTATTATTTCTTTTTCTTCTTCTTTTTCAGGTTTTTTCGCAATTCATCATCTTCCCGACTTCGTTGTTGCATTTTATCAGTTCTGTCTAGTTCTTCAGATTCTGAAAAAGCTTTCCAGTCAAATTTTTCGTTGTGAGGGTCTAATGCCTTTTGTGGGTCAAAAATTCGTTTGTCAACAGGTACAGCATTGTAAGGTGTAAAGTCGGGTTTATCTGTAAACATGTCTGTCATGTTTGTAGCAGTGGCATCATATTGATTGAGGTACGGTATTTTCAGAGCATCAAAAAAAGTTTTGAATACGCTTCCGAAACTATAATGCACATGCCCTACGTAATTGCGTTTGATATAAGGCGAAATAGCAAGCAAGACACTACGATGGGCATCTACATGATCCACGCCACCCTGCGGGTCGTCTTCAGTGATAAAAATTGCCATATTTTTCCAGTAAGGCGTTCTTGACAAAAATTCAATGGTTCTGCCCACAGCCAGGTCATTGTCAGCCATATAGCTTTGGTTAAAGGGGTATCCCGCAGCAGCTCTTTCTGAAGAACCGTGGTCGTTGGGAAGCATTAAGGTAATAACTTGTGGCATTTGTCTGCCTTTGCCCATCCACTTTTCATTAAACTCTTTAAAAAATAAATCAGCCCTGAACTGGTCAGGTATATTGGTATTATAAGTTGGAAAAATTCTGGAGGTTTTATCGTATAAGGGAGCTGGCAGGGGATAATTGATGGTATAAAGTTCACCAATGTATTTCATGGTACTGTCGGAGTAGTTGGCTGCCATTTCTACGCCAAAGCCAAAATTAAAAAAGTCAATTTTATGCCTTTCCAGATGGTCCCACAATGAACCACCTTCATTATAGTCTTCAGGATAAATGCTTCCGGCAGAGCCGTAAAAAGAAAGATTGCCAGGGGCTTTGGATGAATCCTGAAGATTTCGTTTCCCGCCATACGCAGCCGCTGTTCCGGTTTCTACCCACTCGTTAGGATATGTATTTACCAGCCACCGGTGACCATCTGCCGAAACATCCGAATCGCAATAAAAATTATCAGCTACCGCAAAATTTTGGGCTAATTTCAGGTGATTGGGCATTACGGTAGCTTTTTTTACCTCAATTGTCTTTTTTCGATTAAAAAAAGAGGTGTCTTTACCATAACGGGAAATGGTTGGGTCACCATTTCCTCCTTTCAGGACTCCAAAAATCTCGTCATAGGTTCGGTTTTCTTTGGCTATAAAAACAATGTATTTGATGCTGTCCAGGACAGACGTAGATTTTACGGGAGCAGGCTGAATGTTAAAATTATTAGCGATAACTTCCTGTGTTTCTTTCTGGAGTTGTTCATCTCCCGGGATATCAATTACCGAAACAGTGCCTTTCATCAGGCTGCCTATGTAACTGCCTTCTGGACCTAACTGAAAATTTTTGCCTCCGTTTGGTCCGCTGCCATAGCCTTTGGCGTTGGCAACAATTAGTTTTTTGCCATCTTTACTTACAGCGAGTTTCGACGGAAACCACCCCGTCGGAATATGTCCCAATACTGTGAGTTTTACCGCATCAATTACTGTGATGGCGTTGATACCAGCTTCAGCAACATAAAGTCGTTTTTTATCAGGTGATAAAGCCACACCAAAAGGAATAATTCCCCGGTATTTTTTTATTCTTTCATCAGGTGAAAGCATGATGTTTTTGATAACCGTATCACGTTTGATGTCTATCACTGAAATACAATCGTTATTGCCATTGCTCACAAATACATAATTTTCGGTTGCTATCACAGAATTAGGACTGCTGCCACCCACTGCCGGAAAATCTTCGACCATCTGCCCCACCAGAAAACCGGTTTTGATTTTAGCCTCCCCCCAACCCCCTCCGAAGGAGGTGGAGTTAGGCTGATTTTCAGGGAAAGATTCTTTCTTTCTGGCGTTCACTGACTCCCCTTTTGGGGGTTGGGGGGCTTTGTATTTCCACACAGAAAAAGCTTCAGGAGCATTGGGGCTACCAAGTGCAGGAATGCCTTTTTCGGCTTCTCCCTCAATCATTTCTTTGGAATTGTATCGGGTTGCTGGGAATTTATGAGCTGTATTCTTTAAATCTTTGGGGTTTAAATCGGTAAAGGGTTTATATTCAAAAACTCCCACATTGGCTACATACACCTGTTTTTCATCCGGTGAAAGGGTGATGCCAAAAGGATATCTGCCAGTTGGGATGTTATAGAGAATTTTTTGATTTACTACATCTAACACTATCATCCTGAACCCAATTTGGTCAAGTACATAAAGCAATTTGCCATCTTTGGTCATCACCATGTCGCCCAGATAGCCATGTGTGTAATCGTTTTTATCATCCTTAAAAGAGCAGTTGATTTTACCTTTTGCTTTTCCGGTTTTCAGGTCAAAAAGAAAAATTTTGTTGGTTTCCCCGCCAGATACGTACACTGTGGCATTATCAGGTGAAACAGCCAGCCCCATAAAGCAGGCTTCGAGAATGCCATTATCCGTTCTCGCTCCAGGTGGAATTTGTTGAACTTCAGGATTCTCTGATAAAATATTACGGATGATGGTAATAGAAAAAGGATTGATGCCCGAATTGGCAGTAACTATGGTATTTCCATCAGGACTTAAAATCAAGCCATACGGGTGAGGAGCAATGGTAATTTGTTTGCCTCTTGGAGTAATAATTCTGCCATTGGGAATTACGGTCTTACCATTTTTGTCAATTTTGGTGTATTCTGAACCTGCCGGTGCTGTAATTAACCATTTTTGCTGGGCAAAGCTGTTGCTGTTGTGTAGCCCCAATAAAAACAGAGTGGTATAAAAAAGAACTCCCTTTTTGAAAGAGTAGATTGGTTTTTTACAGCTATTGGCAGGAAACATAATTGTATTTTTACAGGTTAAAACCAGGTTTATTTTTCTATAGAAGTGATTTGTTTTTTTACCAAATCCATAAAATATTTTAGCTCGTCTTTTACCGGAATGTTGGCTTCTTTGGCTTCTTCATCCCATTTTCTCATCTGAATAGACAACTCAAAATAAGGATTTTGTTCAAAGGCAACCGCTTCGTCAGCATTCATCTTTCCTCCCTGAAAAACAAGCGTCTGTTTGCTGGCTTCCGAAAGTTCATGGTAGTATTCAGGATTTTTAAATGTCAGGTATCGTTTGGCTTGCACATGTCCTTCTACCAAAGCAGCAATTTTTTCAGAAAATCCGTTTTTTCTCAGGTATTCTGCTCCTATCTTTTCGTGGCTTAATGTACCCAGCACTTCACTATTGCCATCCTCTTTAGAAACAGTCATATTTTCGTTGTTGTCAAAGAAATGTCCAATGTCATGCAGGAATGCAGCTACTACTACATCTTCGTCAAACCCTGCTTTCTCTGCCAATTGTCCCGACTGAACAGAGTGTTGGGTGATAGTTACATCTTCGCCATAGACTTCATTGCCTTTGGTTTGGAAAAAGAGTTGTAGTTCTTCAATTACTTTCATTTTTTTATTACAGTTGATATGGTTTCACCTACGGTATTATTTTCATTTTTATAATCCAGCCCCAGTAAAGCAGCCAGGGTTTTGGCAAGCTGATTTTGATACAATTGCCCTTCACTTTTCATTTCGCCTGATGGTTCTGTATCAGGACCCATCACAGCAAACCACATTTCATTGGAGTCGGGTGTTTTCGCCCCATGATCCCGCCAAAGTTTTTTTGGCGTATGTCCTCTGCCATGATCTGTTGCAATAATAAAAGTGGTTTTATTACGATATTTAGGGTTAGACTGGACATAATTCCACAAATCGGCAATAAATCCATCTACCATGTGACCCATTTTCAGGTATAAATCATAGTTTCCGGCATGGGCATAATCGTCTGTTTCGTCAAAAGAAAGAAAAAATACACGAGGCTGATTTTTAATAATATATTCTTTGGCTAAATAGTAAGTAATCCAGTCATTTCTGGTACTTCCCCAGGGACTTGGTACATTGCTTTGCAACTGGTTGAGGAGTTCTTCTTTGGGCGTAAGACTTTTTCCGGTTGCAGGTTCTAAACCACTGTTTACCATAATTCCGCTTCTCTTTTCATTGATGATAAAAGGGAAAGTTTCCCAGGAAGTATAGGCTGCTACCTTGCCTTCAAATCCTTTTTGTTTATTGATAAACTCAAGTACAGTTTGATTTGGATTTTCGATTTTATTGTTTGAATTGATACGCTTATCCGAAAAACCTGTCAGGATTTCGTTGTAGCCGGGATAAGAAAACCAGAAAGGATTGGAAACTGCAACCTTATTGCCATAGTTACGATTGCCATAAAGCTGCCCCTGACTGGCAACGGTTTTCCAAAAAAATGGGAGTAGTTTTTCACGGCGTTTTTCCAGTGTATCTGACCAGAACAGAGGCTCTATTTCGTTAGGATTTTTAACAAACTGAATATCATTAAGCATGGCAGAGTCTGCTCCATTAAAAACCTCCTGCCATCTGAATCCGTCAGTAGTAATCAAAAAAACATTCTCTGTCTTTTGTTTTTGCTGAGCAAAAACACTAACAGCCAGCAAAGTAAAAAATAGATGTAACAGTCTTTTCATGTTTATAAAGTTTAAAAGAGATTTGATTACAAAAATCTTCATCATTGATAGTCATAATAGACCAATCTGCAATCGCTGGAGCCGTCTGTATATAAATCTAAAATGCCGTAAACCGGCGGAAATTCATCAAGAACAATCGGGTTGCCCCACCAGTTTCCAGATGCAGCCCCATTACAGAGGTATTTTACACCCAAATATTCTACGGCATCAATGTAATGGATATGACCACTGAGGGCTATTTTTACATTTTTGTGTTTAAAGAAAATATCTTTGATTTTGCGGTTGTCGATGTGCATGTCCCAGGTAGGGAATTTTACATTTTTAGATTCCTCACGCTGGGTATAATATAAAAAAGAGCATACCGAAATCAGTGGCACATGGTTAAATACACATATTGGACGAGATGCCGGAATGGTTTCCAGTTCTTTTCTGAGCCACTCAGTTTGTTCTTCATCCAAATGATAGCCATCACCTTTGTTGATACTGTCTAATGCAATAAAATGCCAGCCGTTTTGCTCAAAAGAATAGTATCTTGCTGGCATATTCAGCATTTCTATAGCCCAGGCTTTCCCATATCTTTTGTCACTTTTGTATTGCTCATTGAGATGCTTGGGCCCCCACCATTCATCGTGGTTGCCAATGACACTTTTTACCGGAATTTTATTGTTACTCTTCAGGATGGATTGCCATACATTCCAGCGTTTTTCTACTTCTTCACGGGTTTTTCCGTTGGCATCCATGATAGAATCGCCGGTATTGATAATAAGCTCCGGTTTATCTTCCATCGAATTGATTTCCTGCAAAATTTTGGCAAACGATTTTTCTGCATTCGGTTTATCCAAAATATGTACGTCAGTAATATGAGCCACTCTGAGGGCTCTTTTTTTATCCGGATTTAAAGGTTTATCTATTTCTGTAGCACTCGAAACTACTGGAGTCAGGGCAGAACCCAAGCCTAACAAGGTGGTATTTCTCAGAAAATCGCGACGTGATGACATGACTGAATGTATTATTTTTTAGGATTTTGTTTGTAAAACTCTTTGCGTTGTTCGGTTTCGTCATCCATTTTCGGACCTTGCTGTATTTTTCGCCAGTCAAAACTTTTATGGTATTTTCTTAAAGCTACCTGTGGGTCAAATACTCTTTTATCTACCATTTCAACAGTATAAGGTGTAAAATCGGGCTTATCCGTAAAAAAATCCTGCAAAAGTGAAGCTGTAGCATCGTATTGGTTTACATAGCCAGCTCCGAGAATATTGTAAATTACTTTTAGCAACGACCCAAAATTGGCGTGGGTGTGTGAAGTATAACCTTTTTTGACATACGGACCTGCCATCATCAAAATACTGCGGTGGGCATCAATGTGGTCAACGCCACCTTGAGGGTCGTCTTCAGTGATGATGACAAGCATATTTTTCCAGTATTTGGTTCGGGAAAGAAAGTGCAAAATTCTGCCGACAGCCAAATCATTGTCTGCCATAAACGAGTGGGGGAACAGATAGCCGTCTTGTGGACGGTTGTCAGCTCCGTGGTCATTAGGAACCTGCATAGTAATCAGGCTGGGCATGGTATCTTTGCCGGAAAGCCACATTTTTGTAAATTCCTCTTCAAACTGATTCATCCGGAACTGATCCGGAATGTTCATATTGAAGCCGGCATAGTTGCGGGAAGTATTGTCAAACAGGATTTTTTGCATGGGAGCAACCACGGCAAATTTTGCCCCGAAAACTGTATCTGCCCATTCTTCCTGCACATTGGCAAACTCATTAGCTTCTCCGAAATTGTAAAAACGGATTTTGTTTCTGCCCATGTTTTCCCACAAGCAACCGTCTTCATTGTAATCTTCAGGGTCTTGGCTGCCTGTCGTTTTCGGGAAACGACGTCCTCCTGCCGTAGAATGAACTTTATAAGTACTTTCGGTTGCCGAATTTGACTCTACGTATTCATTCGGAATCGTCCCGACCATCCAGTGATGCCCATGAATGCTGGCATCCGAATCGCAGTAAAAGTTATCCGAAAAAGCAAATTGTTTGGCTATTTTGTGGTGATTTACCATCACCGAAAGCCCTGCCATGTGGTTTTTTAGAGAGTCTGGCAAAGTATAAGCTACATTTACACCATATTTTGCCAGTGTAGAATCTCCTTTCCCCGTTTTCATCTGCCCAAATACTTCGTCATACGTCCGGTTTTCTTTGGTAATATAAACGATGTGTTTAATCGGGCTTTTCCGGATTTTGGGTAGAGGGGGTAAGGGATTTTTGCCATCATCCGTTACTACAACTTCCCGAAAAGTATTATTGATGACTTGCTGGGTATAAGCCCCTAAATCCCCAAAGGGGACTTTGCTATTCTCTTTATCGAAAGACTTTTTCTTCTGGGAGTCAATCATCGGCTTCCCCTTCGGGGGCGGGGGGGGCTGTAAGTTCACACTCTGGAAAGTGCCTAATTGAATATCGCCGATATAGGTTCCTTGTGGAGGTTCAATAAACCCATTTCCGCCATTGGGTCCGGCTCCGTAGCCACGGATAGAAGTGATGTAAAGCTGTGTTTCATCTTTTGATAAAACCACTCTGGAAGTACCCCAGCCAGTCGGGATGTAGCCTTTCACTTTTTTGCTGTTTACATCTATTACTGCTACAGCATTCAAACCCAAACACGCAACATATAAGGTTTTTTCATCTTTGGAAAGGCACAACCCAAAGGGCATCAAGCCTCGGTATTTGTTAATACGTTTGTCTGTTTTTAGCTGAATTTCACCGACTACTCTTCCGATTTTCTTTTCAGTTTTATAATCCAGTATCGAAATATTATCGTTAGAAGCATTGGTTACATATGCAAAACGGCTGCCTACTGCAATGGAATTCGGATGAGAACCGCCAATAATTTCAGATTCTTCAATCATTTCTCCTATTTCAAAACCGGTTCTGATTTTATTAACTACTTGATTTTTAGCTAAATCAATTACAAAGACACTCATTGATTCTTCAGATTGTAAACTTCCAAGACCCGGTATTTTTCGTCCGTCTTTCCAGGTAATGCCTTCTTCGGCTTCTTTGGATGGAATACCATAGGGAGGAAAAGACAGCATCATGGTATCCTTATTTTTTTCGGTTACACCCGGAACGGCAGGATAGTCAAACATGCCTACGTTTGCCACAAAACAATATCTTTTATCAGGACTTAAATTTATCCCAAAAGGAATACGTCCGACTTTTACAGAGGCTGTGATTTTATTTTGAGAAAGACTGTATCGTACCAATCTGAAATTAGCTCTGTCTAAAATCAGGAGTTCGTTTTGAGAAGCATTGTAAATCAGGTCGGAGGTAAAAGAATCTTCATAGTTGAAGCCATCAAACACCCCATTCAGTTTGATTTCTGAAATTTTTTTGAAGGAATCCATGTCCATCAGCACCACATTTCCTTTGTCGCCACCACTTAAAAAAGCTGTTTTGCTATCAGCTGAAAAATCTGCTCCCAGAAAAGTAGCCTCTTCGAGAACAGATGAAATTTTTTTATCATAACTCGGAATTCGGACGGCTCCATTCCAGTCTTGGCTAAGGGCGGTACTGTTTTCTTTGTTAAGTTTTTCTAAATCTACTACTGTGACCACGCCTGTATGATGAAGAATCAATGCTTTTTTGCCATCAGGGGTAATTTTAAGTTGAAAAGGAGCTCGTGTAATACGAAGGGTTTTACCGGCGGGTGTAATATATCTGCCACTGCATAAAACTGAATTTTTGGTAGGGGCAATTACAGAGTATTCATTTGCTCCCGGAACCTGTAGGGTTGTGATTTTTTTTTGAGCAAAAATAAGGCTACCCGATAATAGAAAAATAATTGCCAATAGAAGAAGATTTTTTGGCATAGGAGAGAACAGGTTAGAAATCCTGCAAAGCTTCAGAAGCTTTGCAGGATTTGGTTAAAATTGAGGTAAGGTTAAGGAGATATATAGAGTATGTTCAAACAATCAGGGTTTTCACTTAGAAAACCCTGATTGTTTGTTTTACTTTAAAATCCACATCATCCCGTTCAAATCGTCATTTCCATTAAACTGAGTACTAATAGCAGTTTTGTAATTATCGGGATTAGAAGAAGTTTCTGCAACGGGGTACTGCCATCTAATAGCTACTTTACCTCCATTACCAGTTCCCGCTCCTACAGAGTAGGTGGGAACACTGGTCCTTCTTTGGTTAAAAAAGGCTTCCCAGTTGGAGTTTTGCCAGAAAGCAATATATTTCTGTTGAAGGATTTGAGTAAGACCAGCAATACCACCTTTATATTGGACAGATGGTTGATTTAAGTAATCCGTTACTGAAATTGTCACTGTTCCATAGATTACAGTAGAAAGATTATTGCCTACTGTAATGGTTGAGCCATCCTTCAAGCCATAGAAACTCATGGAAGCAGTTATTCCTTTTACATACCAATCAGAAACATTACCAGTTGCCCAACCTCTGTTAATTCCCTCAGCGATATTAAAACACATTTCGGGATAGCCAATAATAATAGCAGGTTCTGCAGTTGACCCATCGAAAGTAGGATAATATCTCAATGCGTTGATATAAGAATATTGTCCCCCCTGAGCATTATTACCCAGATCGCTCATACTTAAACCAGCAGGAGCCCCTACGTAAGCAGTATAATCAGTATATAGTTTCCCGGCTTTTAACTGTGCTGGAGCAGGAGTTGCAGCAATAAAAGTCCGAGGATCTTTGAGTTGAGTTGTCAAATCAAGAAAAGTAGAAGCTACATTTTCACGTTGAGCATCTCTACCTTGACTAGTCGGATTTTTAGGATATGGATTATACGAAAGATTGTATACGGCTTGTAAATTGTCACTTAATCCAGTTAGAATTGGGTATTTTGCAGGATTGCCTAGAATATTAGCAAATTTTTGAGTAATAGCTAAGTCTGTATCAGCTTGTTTTTTACTTAGGCTAATTAAGACACGTAATGTAAATGCATTTACTACTTTCTGCCAAGATGCTAAATTATTGCCTAAGTAAATATCTCCTGAAAAACCAGCTTTCCCAGTTGATATTAATTGACCCATCTCAGTGTTAGACTCATCAAGCCACTTGAGTATTTGCAGATAAATATCTTTTTGAGAGTCATAAACTGGTGCAGAACCTGCAGAGCCTTTCAAAGCTTTAGATAATGGTATATCACCTAATTTTTGAGACATTAGGTTAAAATAGTAAGCTTTTAGAAATTTACCTAAAGCTGAATAAGGGTTTACATCACCTGCACCTGCATTCTTAGCTTCTATTATCATACGCTCAATATTTTCCAAAGTAAAGTAATATGAAAAATTATCTGTGCTTTTGGTAAATGGAGATTGGTCATAATTATTAGTCCCATAATAATCATAAGTGCTAATGTAAAATTGAGCGGCACTCATAGAACCTTGTTTCCCATCCCAGGCATTTTCATCATTCATGCTGGTTAGAGCACCTGTTAAAAGTAAAGCAGGAGGAGAAGAAGTGGGTAAGTTCGGATTTTTTACCAATTCATCATAGTTTTGACATCCCATCAAGACAGTCAAAACCACTAGAAGAATATTTTTATATTTTTTCATATTTGTATCAATTTGAATTTAATATTAGAAACTAAGATTAAGGTTAATTCCAAAACGACGTAACGTAGGCGATTTAAGATCTTGACTGGATGCATTCGTACCGATAAAACTATCCCAATCAACATCTTTTCTCTTGCCGAAATACAGTACGTTTCTGGCAATCAGCGATACACTGGCTTGGCGAATGAAGGATTTGCCTAGAATTGAACTAGGAATGTTGTAGCTAATTGTAATTTGACGCAATTTGGCAAATGTTCTGCTGATAAGCACTCTTTCGTCAAACTTGGTTTCACTACCGATATAATCTTGTAAAGAATAAGGTGTAGAGTTAGAAACTAACTTCAGTTCAGAAAGATTAGTAATCTGACCTGTTAATGGATCTACGCTTGGCTTAGGTGAATCAGATGCCAAAGCAACACCAGATCCAACATAAGTTGGTGTCGGTGTTTTATTATTGTCATTATTAGGGTTGGCGTTAAATTCGGCTAGACGAGCGGCACCATATGCTCCTTGTACAGTTGAAATTTCCCGACCACCTTGAAGTAGCTTTTTGTAGACATAATCTTGACCTACACCACCTACTCTGCCGTCGAACTGGAAGTTAAAAGAGATTCCTTTATAACTAAAGGTGTTTACTAATGACCATACCCAATCAGGGTTGTAGTGACCTAAATATTGAGCTACCAAGTTATCTCTGTATACATCTCCATTGCTTTTATGAATGATATTACCATTGGCATCACGATAGAATTTATAACCATAATTACCATCTACACGATCGCCAATTTTATAATCGATTCTTGAATCTCCTCCTAAGTAGCGACCATTTAAAGTGCTCTTTCCATCATAAAATTCTTTGAAGCGTTCCACGTAGGTTGACCAATTAGCTAATACATTCCAAGTCAAGCCATTACTGTTCTGAATAGGAGTACCACTTACACTTATTTCCCATCCTTTTTTCTCAGTTTTTACCCCATTGATTACGCCACCTGTGAACCCTGATGCTTCTGAGAATTGGGCGGTAGTGATACCAGGACCTTTAATTGCATCAAAGTAAGTTACGTCAAAGCCTAGACGGTTGCCCAAGAATTTAAGATCTAAGCCTACCTCTGCGGAGGAGTTTGCACTTGGTTTTAAGGTATTAGATGCTAGAGTCTGTGTATAATATGCAACAGAGGAACCATTGTATACTTTCGAAATATTATACGTATTGCTGCTGTAAAGTGGTCCGTCATATGCAGAAATGTAGGCATCTCCATAATCAAGCGGATTACCTGAGCCTAATTGACTCCATGCCGGTCCAGTAGTAGAAGAAGTGAAGGCATTTTTTACGTTGGCATATGAGCTTCTCAGTTTTACAAAAGAGATTACGTCCGGCATTTTAATATAGTCACTTACAACGGTACTCAAAGAAACAGAAGGATAAAAACTACCATTATAACCGTTGTAGAAAGTTGAGAATTTATCATAACGTCCTGTAGTAGAAAGGGTCAGGAAATTACGATAAGAAAAGTCAAAGGAATAATATCCACTACCGACCTGCATAGGTGCAGTGAAGTTATATGTTTTAACATTATTTAATGAATTGCTGAAATTATAAACACCATTGACACTTAAGTAATCAGTAGTAGAATAGCTAGAATTCCAATTATAGGTTCTTAAATTGCCTCCAACTAGTCCACTAACAGTAAATGCAGGAGTAATTTGTTTATTTATATTTACCAAAATATCGGTGTTGTTTTCAAATAAACTCCGTTTGTCTTCACGATAATCTCCTCTTTTTTGGTCTCTGCTATAAGCTGAAGCAGAATATGGGAATTTTTCGGTTCTTAATAAGTCCCAACTAGTAATTTGTGTGCGAGCTGCAATACTCAACCAATCTGTGAGCTTGTATTTTAACGATACATAGCCATAAGTATCAGTTTTATAGTGACCTCTTAGCCATTCGTATGACATGAACCAAGGATTATTGTAGCGTACGTACTCAAAATTGCGTTGTTGTACTCCTACTTTACCTGGTTGCCAATAATCTTTGAGGTCATTTATATCCCAGTCAGCTCCCGCCCAGACATCAATATTATAGATAATACTATTTGGTCCGTAGTTTACATCTGGGAAGTTTTTAGTAAATTGGCGATTATAATTAAGATTTGATTCAATTCTCAATTTAGGTGTAAAATTATAACCGAAAGAAAGATTGAAGTTGATGATATCTAAATTTGTATTAGGTACAATACCTCTTTGATAAGAATTTGAAATAGATGCTCTTACATCATATTTCTCTCCACTTGAACCAATGGCTATATTGTTTGTCGATAAAATGCCAGTTTGCAAAAACCTCTGTAGATTATTTTTTCCTCTGGCAATCCAAGGGGTTGCACTTCTAATTCCTGTTGTAGGATTGATAGGGCTATCATACTGTGAAATGAGCTGTCCGTTAAATTTAGGACCCCATACATCGTAATCATTTTGATTGTAACCGTTTGCCTGACCAAAATCGTCATCTCCAAAGCGATAAGTATTGTATTCTCCCGGACCATACTCCTCCTGTACCTTTGGAATGGTCAAGAATCCTTTGTCAATCATAGTACTTGAATTGACATCAATTGAGAATCCTCTTTTATCTTTAGAGCCTCTTTTTGTAGTAATTAATATAGCACCATTTCTTCCTCTGGAGCCATATAATGCTGCAGCATTAGGTCCTTTTAATACAGTGTAAGTGTCAATATCGTCAGCACTTATGTTCCATGAGTCAGTAACAACTGGTACCCCATCAATTACAATCAAAAGTTGGCTTTCTCCTCTTAATACCAGTTGTGGTGCTCTCAACATCTCAGAAGAAGGTCCTACAGTTAAGCCTGCTACACGTCCTACTAAGTTGTTAAGGGCATTAGGTTCTCTGGCTTTGATAAGATCTTCGCCTTTTACATCCTGAGTGGAATAACCAATAGCTCTTGCTTCTTTTCTGATACCCAAAGCTGTTACTACAACTTCTCCTAATTGTTTGGTATCTTCGATAAGAGTAACATTGACTTCAGACTGATTATTTACAGCTACTTCCTGAGTAACATAACCTACAAATGAAAACACAAGTGTAGTATTAGCAGATGCATCAATGCTATAATTGCCATCAGTATCAGAGTTGGTTCCTTTGTTGGTTCCTTTTACCAAAACGTTTACTCCGGGTATTCCGGCACCGTCAGCGGAAGTGATTTTACCTTTTACTAGTTTGTCTTGTGCAATAGCAAAGTTGATTGTAAGGAAACAAATCAACATAGGGAGACACAATGCCAAAAGGTGTTTTTTAGGTGAAATCCTTTGGTTGGTCGAGGTTTTTTGCATAAATTTGTTTGTTTTAATGGATGGAAAGGTTCATTGAAAACAAGAAAATCCCGTACTTCCCGATTAGAGAAGTAATATTTTTGAATACATTTTACTCACTTAAACTGGTGAAGCAAGGGTTTTTCTGATAAAACCGGAAAGGTTGCAGCCTTTTCGGTTTTTTTGTTATGGATATTGAAGGTTTTAAATTGCCGGTTTTATGGGTAACCTGTAATTTTTACGCAAATGTAAGTAAGCAAAGTTTCTATACAGTAAACTGTATTTTAAATTATTGTTAACAAATAGTGTAGTTCTAAAGACAATTGAAAGGAATAACTTTTTTGAGTAAGAAGCTTATTCAATAACTTATACCAAGTGAAAAGTTAAAATGTGTGGAAAAACTTACCAAATCTTGAAAAAAATCTCAATCCATAAAGTCTCTCTCAAGATTTGTCAAGTCTAAAATATGCAGAGTAACTTTTAAATCAGTATATCACAGAAGACCTAAATAGCCGATAGTAACTCCTCGTAAAAGATCAGCTCAAAAACTAACCTTTCCAGTGATTTATGACCGATTATTCTCTGAAAAGGCTAGGTGCGTAAAAAATATGCTAAAACAAAAAGTTTTATTGTTCTCTTACGCTTTCATCTTCTTGTTCCTCTTTTTCCTCCTCTTTGGGTTTCTCTTCTCTTCTGCGATGCAAAAATTCTTTGATGGAGTTAAAACTGGCAGTATGCCTCAAGCTAAAGCCTGCCATAGTGGTGCTGGTGCTGTTTACGTTTGTAAAAGTACTTTGGGTATTACGATTATACATTCTGATACGCCAGCGACCATCTTGCGAAACCCAATATTCTACAGTCCACTCACCAATAATGTTCTGGGCTGCCGACTGATTAGGATTGTCCCCAAAGTTTCCATTACGTTCAATACGGAGTCTTCCATTTTTAGTAGTATAAGCTGTTCCTACCTGTAATGTACCGATTTTACTTTCATCTACAGTTCCTGCTACATTCAGATTGATTTCCAGATTTTCGTTGATTTGTGATGCAAAATGATTCAATTCATTGGAAATCAGTTCACTGATACTATTAGTTACAGAACCTGTAGCTCCACCAAAAGAGTTTTCGGGTTGAAGTCTTCTCAACATCAACAGACTAAAAACCTGGCGATTGAGTTCGGTTTCATCATTTTTAATATTGGAAAGAAAATTCAGCACATTGATAAAATAACCTCCTCTTGGATAATCCTGCTCTAATATTTCGATACCCAACTCTATTTTAGGAGACATCAGATTGCCTTTGAGTCCAAGAAGCACAGTAACAGGATAAGCACGGGTAAGGCTGGCATCTTTGGCAGTTGTATTAAGGATAGGATAGAGAGAGGTTCGAATACGATAAATAGCCTGTAAATTGAGAATTGCTTCATAAGGGTCACCATTCCAGGTGATAGTGCCTCCGGGACGAACCGAAAAACCTTTGCTTACGATATCATACAACCTGAAATTGTATTCACCATTGGCAATAGTATAGTCTCCAAACATTGAGAACTCTCCTTTGGTATCTACAATCATTTTTATTTTGCCGACTCCTTTGCCTGTAATAATATCACCGGTTTGCTTGTCAAAAATAATTTCACATTCAGCTTCCGGTGTAACCTCAAGATTAAGATTGAGTACCAATCCACTGATTTTTCTTACTTTTTTCTGCTTGGTAACAGGTTGCTTCTTGCTTACAAAAACAATATAATCTTCCTGTCCTATTTCTGATGCTCCACCAATAGGAATAGATAAATGAGTTCCTTTGTTACTTCGGGCATTTGCTGTAATACGTAAATTGTCAATAGTACCTGTAATGCTGGCATCACCTGTTACAATAGCCGTTCCATAATACATAGAATTGTCTTTGTCAGTAGTTGCCAATACCTTGAAGTTTTTCATAAAGGCATTAATCTGTATCACAAAATCCCTGAAATTGTTATGAAAAACGCCACCTTTTATAGTTGCTACATTTCCATTATCATCTGTAAGTTTCAGATTTTTGACACTTATCTGATCTTCATAAAAATAAATCTTGTCATTAAAAGTATAAGACGTATTAAGATACGGATACTTGAATTTTCCTCCTTTAATAGTTGTAGTGCCTTTCAGAACTGGCTCAGAAAAACTACCCGTCAGGCGTAACAAACCACGGGCTTTACCTGACAGGTTTGTAACTTCACCTTGTGTAAAAGGCTCTAAAATCTCTAAATCAGTGTCATCGAGCACCATACTGATATTGAGCGGGTTTTTCTTTTCTTTGGTATCATACGTACCAAATACTGTCAGAATTTGTTTTTCATAACGATTGATGGCAGCATTGACAGTAAGTCGTTGTAACTCATCGTTCCAGTCAACTTTACTTTCTACGTTCCCTATCAGAAAATTAGAAATAACCAATTCTTCTATATCTATTGCACCTTGCACTTTGAGTTGATGATAAATGTTACGAACAATGGCATGTCCGTTGGCAAGACCTTCTGTTTTCATGCCTGTAACAGGGCTGAGAGAGGTAAGGTCAAAATCTTTGATAGTAAGATTAAGAAATCTGGTAGTATCTTCCGAAACATCGCCCTGCAAGCTCAGGGAATGATAATCATTACCTAATGTAACCGACTCAAAATGAATATCTTTATAATTGTTACCTCTTACAGTTATCAGATTGTTGGTATCTACTTTCCAAATCTGGTCTAATACTTTGAAGCGTGTCCCTTCTGGTTTTAGCTTAAATTCTGTACGATTTTGGAAAAATCGGACGTCTCCCCGCAACCTTGTAAAATTGGTACTGTTTTTCTGTTGAATTCGTCCGTCAAAATCTATGCGATCTTCAAACCATGTAAGCTCCAATCCCAATTTTTCTGTCAGTAAAGCTGCTCCTAAGTCCTGATTAGCTGATTTTAGATTGATGTTTCCTAAAATGCGTTCATCTGCATAAGCTTTGGAAAGTGTAAGATCAAAATCGGATTTATAAAACCTGTAATCTTGATATTGTAGCGTATCAAAACTACCTGTGCAGGCAAAAGTGGTATTTTTACCTGTCTGAAAAAAACCTTCCAGTCTGGAGTTTTTCCCTACTTTTTCCAACCCCGGCAAAAAAAGTGCCATAAGAGGATTGATATCTGTTAATTTGAGTGTGTAGTCTATTTTATACTTTTTATGATTTTCAGGAAGTTTCTTTTTAGTTTCATAATATTTTTTGATGGCTTTGCGGTCGTTTTTCAGACTTAGCAGGTATTCTTCACTTATTTCTGACAAATCTTTAAATACCTGTTCATAACGAAAGTTGCCATGCACATGAGCTGTAAGAAAATCGCAACCAAGGTCAAAAGCCCTAAAAGTAGAGTCTTCGTCAGTATCTCTGTCAGAACGAACAAAAAGTGAATCAAAAACCACACTTTTTCCGGCTTTCCCGTACATAATTTCAGCATTGGTTAATGTGGCTTCACCATTAATTTTATCTGGGTCAAGTCCTTCAAAAGTTACATTAAGCTTTGTTTTGATAGTAAATGGCTCATTTGAAAATCCTAAAGCGTGTAAGTCAGCTTTTTGCAAATCAGCACGTATGTCAAAAAAATTAATGTTTTTAGCCAGGTTCACTTCTCCGTTTCCCGAAAATGTAAGATTAGGATCCTGAATGTCTATATTCCCCTTGAAACGCTCCCGGTTGAGATTGCCATTTACATTGATATTGGTATAATTATATCCTATAATACCAATCCGATTCACTTTGGCTTTCAGAATAAAATCAGCATTAGAGACAGCAAGCCCAGTTCCTTCAATATTTCCATTCATATCAATCAAACCAACTGTTTCGGGTTGGTCGGTGAGTTGTCCCAAATTAAAGCCCTGTGTTGCCAGAAAGCCTTTATAATAAGATTGTGCAGAATTTTCTTTCAGATGGAGTTCTATATTTGACTGAAAATTGCCTAATGCTGTTTGAAAGTTGCCATTTGCTACAAAGTTGTTCGTGAATCCCTGAAATTTACCTTCCAGCTTTACTTCGCCAAATTTCCGAAGGTTAGGATACGATTCATGATTTACATACTGACGAATGTCTTCTACTACAAGTAAAGAAGGTTTTAAGTCGGCTTTTATAAGGGTTCCGTCTATTTCGGGAAGCCCTTCCATGCTTAAACTGCCTTGTAGCCGGGTTTTTTTTCCCATTTCAAAATTAAAATTTCGCAGCCTGAATTTATTGACCAGTCCTCTGAAATTACCCGAAATTCTGTATTCGTCATCATAGTTTTTTAGGTCAGGAGCAAACAAAGCCAAATCTTTAGAGTAAATTTTACTGTTTTTCAGACTGGCAGCCATTCTTACCTTTTCTACAAAATCTCCCATGTCCCGCTGTCTTTCGTAGTTAAAAACCAGCGAATCCCGTAACACACTTTTCCCAACAGCCAGATTTAACTTTTCAAAAGCCATGCTTTTATCGGTTTGCCGGAAGTTAACCGTCAGATTTTTTATTTTCCATTCAGGATTTTCAGAAGTACCCGTCCAGTCTTTGGCTTCCAGCGAAACTGTATCACCATACACAAAAAAACGGTAGGCATCCCCATTTAACTCACGTATAGAAATATGATAATAATCAAAGGCATTTTTTATAGAATCCTTTCGTAAATCGGCATACTGAAACAGCGAGTGGTGCAGACTGATGTGGTCAATGGCAAACTTAGTTCCGGCAGATTTTTTCTTTTTGGGAGTAGGAGAGGAGAAAAAATCATCTAAAGCATTGATAAATTCATTGATATTCAAATCTCCGGTTTTCTCATCAACAGTCAGGCGAACTTCTGCTTTATCCACTTTAGCATCTTCTATGAAAATGCCCTGTTCGGAAAGTAAATCTGGAATGTCAAAATCGACTGTCAATGCTTCAATTTGTATCATCCGACGGTTTGCAAGGTCAGAAATACTAAGATTTTTAAAGACCGCTACATCCCACCACCGGATAGAAACTTTGTCTATGACAATAGGGTATTTAAGTTTTTCGGAAAGATAAGCAGTGGCTTTTTGTGCAAGATAGGTCTGAACTTCTGGTAACTGCAAGGCTGCCAGTGTTCCAATAAATAATAAAAATACGCCTAAAACAGCTCGTAAAACCGTTTTTGAGAAGATGTGGAGTATTTTTTTTAGAGGACGCAACGTTTACTTTACAATTTTGGTTTTACGATTTTAGCTTTGCAGGATTTGAGTTACGATAAATCTGTATTTCCAAACTGTAAATTTAAAATTTAAAATCGTAATTTTTTTATGAACATTCTGGCAATTGAGTCTTCCTGTGACGAAACTTCTGCTGCTGTCCTGATTAACGGCAAAGTTCGTTCCAATGTTATTGCAACTCAAAAAATACATGAAAAATATGGAGGAGTGGTTCCAGAACTAGCATCAAGAGACCATCAGAAAAATATAGTGCCTGTAGTGACAACAGCTTTGCAGGATGCTGGTATTCATAAAAAAGAACTTTCTGCCATCGCTTTTACCAAAGGTCCGGGTTTGTTGGGGGCATTGCTCGTAGGCAGTTCTTTTGCAAAATCAATGGCGTTGGGCTTAGATATTCCATTGATAGAAGTCAATCACATGCAGGCTCATATTTTGGCTCACTTTATAGATGACCCTGCCCCAGCTTTTCCGTTTATCTGCCTTACAGTAAGTGGCGGACATACACAACTGGTGCTGGTAAAAGATTTTCTGACTATGGAAATTATCGGGCAAACACAGGACGATGCAGTAGGGGAGGCTTTTGACAAGACAGCTAAACTATTAAATCTGCCTTATCCTGGCGGACCATTAATTGATAAATATGCACAATCTGGTAATCCAAAAACTTTTGCATTTCCAATTGTAGAAATGCCGGAACTCAATTATTCATTTAGTGGTATCAAAACGGCTTTTATGTATTTTTTGAAAGAAAAAATAGCCCAAAATCCAGATTTTATTGATCAAAATCTGCCTGATATTTGTGCTTCGGTGCAATATACCCTGATTCAGATTTTGATGAAAAAACTGCGTAAGGCAGCTACTATGACAGGTATTAAAGAAATAGCCATTGCTGGCGGAGTATCCGCCAATTCGGAACTTCGTAAAGTATTGACACAGGAAGGACAGGACAATGGATGGAACGTGTATGTGCCTGATTTTCAGTACTGCACAGATAATGCTGCCATGATTGGTATGGCTGCTCATTTTAAAGCTCTGGCAGGTGATTTTGCTACACAAGAGGTTTCGCCCGAGGCAGGATTAAGATTTTGATAAATTGTTGAATGGTTGGATTGATAAATTGTTTAATGGTTGGATAGTTATTACGCTTTATTTACAATTAAGCATACAGAACTATTTATTTAATATTGAGAACTCTTCACAAATCGCTAACAATCAATTTGTTAAGTTTAAGCTCAAGGGCAAAATATTATTAATTAATTTCGTCTTCTTACTTAAAACATTTTAAGTAACATCAATTACACAATAGAACAATTTATCAATCTAACCATTCCATAATAAGACAATTCTGCAATTTAATCTTATAACTATTTTTCATGGCTGATATATACGCTTTTCATGCTTTTCGATATAACCCAACATTATCAGAAAATATAGATGAATTGGTTTCTCCTTTGTTTGATGTAGTCTCAGAGAAAGAAAGAGAAAGACTTTACAAAAATCCTTTTAACAGTATTCATTTGTCAGTACCGTCAGGTGATTTTCCGGCTGACTTAGCTTTTGATACACTACAAAAATGGCTGAAAGATGGAGTATTGCTAAAGGAAAAACTTTCGGCTATTTTTCCTTATTATCAATATTTTACGCTTCCGGGAAGTCGTAAACAATATTGTCGTAAGGGTTTTATTTCTCATATCAAAGCCCATTTCTGGGAAGAAAAACAAGTGCTTCGCCACGAAAATACTATTCCAGGGGCAGTAGGTGACCGACTGGCTTTGCTCGAAAAAATTAGATTTCACACTAGTCCGGTACATGGTTTGTATGCTGATGACGATTTTGAACTGGAAAAATATATGGACGAAGCCATGCAAGCTCCTGTGTATGAAACAGAAGATTATCAGGGAGTACGAGAAGTATTGGGTATTATTCAGGATGCAAAGGTGATTGATATTTTTATTCAAAAAATTCAAAACCGACAGATTATTCTGGCAGACGGGCATCATCGGTATGAAAGTGCCATAGAACTTCGAAAAAAACAAGAGAATGTGTCGTTGCCCGTTTATCTGACCAACATGCGGGCTAACGACATTTGTATTTTACCAACCCATCGTCTTATCAAAGGACTAGAAGATTTTGATAAAGGTCAGATTTTAAGTCAGTTAGAGCAATATTTTACGATACGCAAAATAGATAATCCTTATACAATCGAGGAAGTAATTTGTGGCAGGAAATGGACTTTTGGCTTGATTTTTAAGCACGAGGTTTACAAAATAGCTCTGAAGCCGGAAGTGTGGCATACAATGCAATGGCATTTCCCGGAGGTAATCAGAGGGCTTGATTTAACGGTTTTGCATTATTTTGTAATCGAAAAAGTATTGGGTATTGCCGGAAAAGTACAGCGAAGCAGTCCTAACCTGAGTTTTTCAAGGAGTTTACCTGAGTGCCTTGAGAAAGTACAAAACAATGAAATGCAAATGGCATTTATTACCCAAAGCGTTACGATAGAAGAAGTAGAAACTGTTTGTCATTCAGGATATGTGATGCCACAAAAATCCACTTATTTTTATCCTAAAGCGATTGCTGGCTTGGTTTTTAGTAATATTGATGGACAATGAATTGTAAGAGAATTGTTTGATGGTTATATTGATATGTTTTATAAGTAGGAAGAACATTTTATTTAATATCATCAAAAATGAGATAAAATTTTGATATACAAGGTGTTAAGGTAATTTCTCTTCGATAAATATTATCAATTAATGTTTTAACAATTTAATTTTAATGATTAATATTGGAAATAAATTAGTTTATTGTCATGGCACGAATCGCTAAAAAAGTAATTTTGTCAGCCTCAGAAAAAGCAGAACTGACATCCATTCTTAAG